>Ga0114938_1000799_pt1 | contig 22788 bp, 14 predicted proteins | sample AshMeaBigSpring_FD_88675 | JGI IMG/M metagenome (GOLD analysis project Ga0114938, IMG submission 88675) | Groundwater microbial communities from Big Spring, Nevada to study Microbial Dark Matter (Phase II) - Ash Meadows Big Spring | ecosystem: Environmental > Aquatic > Deep subsurface >...
ATTCATAGCTAAGAACAGAATCGATGGAAGCGGTGCTTGGGCCATCAGTGCATTACCAGCCGATCCTCTTAACGGAAGTAGCAACACATTTGCTTGGAATGATGTCAAAGGATTTAATGCTGTTGAAGCCGATTTCACGTGCATCGGAAACAAAAACATGCTTATTGGATCGAAATGCAAGGTCGTTGACAAGGGGAAAGAAAATATGGTCTTGGTTATGCATTGACCTACAAAAAGTGGTATTTAGCGAGGCAGAGCATAGTCAGGCTCTGCCTTTTCGTTAGGTTTGTATGACACGAAAATCATACATTCTAAACCATGAGATACTGACAGCGAAGCTGGCTCAAATCATGCTGACCGAGCCAAGAGATTTACGAACACTATGCCTCACAGCCAATGAATTTTCGAAGGCCTTGTTCTCACCGGTAGAAAATTCTATCCCTAGAAATCAAGCTCGCGAACACAGGAAAAGAGAAGGTGTCAAGCCTTGATTCTTGATCTTATAATCAAAGATCAAGATCAACTTTTTTAATGGGCAACCCATTAACAGGCGACCTTCTGCCCATTTCAGGCTTTGCTCGACGAAAGCTGCGCCGGTTGGAAATTGCAGCGGAGCTGCAGCAAAGATAAAGGCGAAGCCTTGGACGGCTTCGCCTCACGAAGGAAAGGGTGGACCCGGGAATGGGGAATCGCTTCCGGGATTCAACACGGAAGCATGCAGATCATCCGTCCTGCCTACCGATGTTTTTTTACAAAGGGGAAAACGTCGGTCAGCCCGACCAGATCGGTAATCAGCAAGATGATGAAGACGAGCAGAAGGGCACCGACGAGGATGCCGACCGCATTGCCACCGGCGGGCATACTCTCGACGTGCTTCGCCACCATCATCGCTTCCGCATCGGTCAGGCTGTCAATCCTGGCCTTGGCCTCAGCCGGGTCGATTCCCCGCGCGGCCAATTCGCTCTGAGCCTCCTGCCGGGACAGGAAGTCCTTGATCGTTTCGCGGGCTTTGGACGCGTCTTCCGAATCGACCGCAGCCTGCGTCGGGACCAGGGCCGCCAGGGCGGCCTGGTAGGGGCCGGCGATGAGAACCATCAATACGGTCATGAAAATCGCTGTGAATTGAAAAACCTTGGTCGTTGATTTCATTTTTGTGCCTCACTTTCTCTTCTGGTTGCCCGGTGAGACCCGGACGGGATTGTGTTTTTCGCTGGAATTTGCCAATATGCTTCCGGCAAAATCTGTCTGCAGTAAGGAAACCGGATCAGTTGCTCTACGCAGGCTCTATCGGCAGATCCACGTGCGGTCTTGAATTCATTTTGAAATTCCGTAACGAAGGCAGGGTCAGACTCGTAAAATGAACATTCGACGCATTGCCATCTCGACCGGTGGCGGGGACGCGCCGGGATTGAACGCGGTGATCCGCGCGATCGTGCTCGCCGCGCTGAACCGCGGCTGGGAATGCGTGGGCATCCGCGACGGCTATAACGGCCTGCTCTGCCCGGCGGACTATCCGCAGGGATGGCTGGTTCCCCTTGACCGCAGCGCGGTTCGCGGGCTCACCCACGTCGGCGGCACCATTCTCGGGACCACCAATCGGGGCAATCCGCTGCGCTACCCGGTGACAACCGAGGACGGAAAGGTGGTGGAGAAGGATCGCACGGACGAACTGGTGGCGCTTTTCCGCAGGCAGGGCCTGGACGCCTTGATCGCCATCGGCGGCGACGGCTCGCTTGAGATCGCCAACGCCCTGCACCGCAAAGGGTTGAGCGTGATCGGCGTCCCCAAGACGATCGACAACGACCTAGACCAGACCGTGGTCACCTTCGGTTTCGACACGGCCGTGGATTTCGCCACCAACTGCATCGACCGCCTGCACTCGACGGCCGAATCCCACCAGCGCATCATGGTGGTCGAGGTTATGGGGCGCTACGCCGGCTGGATCGCGCTGCATGCCGGTCTGGCCGCATCGGCAGATGCCATCCTGATCCCCGAAATCCCCTACGACATCTCGCTGGTGGCCGCCAAGATTACCGAGCGCGAGCGCGGGCGGCGGCATTTTTCGATCGTCGTCGTCGCGGAAGGCGCCATCCCGAAGGACGGCGGCCGCACGGTGCTCGAGGAGAAGGCCGCCGGGAAAATGGAGCGGCTGGGCGGGGTCGGCCAGAAAGTCAGCGCGGAGCTGGAGAAACTGACCGGCAAGGAGTCGCGCGTGGTCGTGCTCGGGCACTTACTGCGGGGCGGGCGGCCCACCTCCAACGACCGGCTGATCTCGCTGCGCTTTGGCGCGGCGGCCGTGCGTGCCCTGAGCGAGGGGCACTCGGGCATCATGGTGGCACTGGACCCGCCCGCTGTGAATTACGTTCCGCTGGAAGCGAGCATCCGCCGCATGAAAACGGTGCCGCTGGACTGCGACACCCTTCTGACCGCCCGGGACATCGGCATCGCCTTCGGTGATTGACCGCAGACCGATTTCTATGACGCCGGCCGAACGGATCGCTCCCTGCGGCCGGGTCTGGGATGCTTCGATACTTTATTTTCCAATGGTTATAAAGTGTTGGTTGCGCTTTCTTTGGGACCGGAGGAAACGATGATATAATTTTCATCATGCTGATCGCTCCGCTTGAACCCGCCGACGCCGCCCTTCCCGCCACGGCACCTCCATCCCGCGGGGTTCCGTTTCGTTGAACCCCGACACACCTCCAAAGAACCAGCCATGCAGGGCCGAGCCCGCGCCGGATGCGGCCCCCGGGGCAGAGCCGGCAGCAGAGGCAGCGGCGTTGAGGGCTTCCGAAGAGCGTCTGCGGCTCGTACTGGATTCCGTAAGGGAGGGCGTCATCGGCGTGGACGGCGAAGGCCGCGCCGTTTTCGCCAGTCCCGCTGCCGGGCGCATGCTCGGTTTCAAGGAAAGGGAACTGCTCGGCCGTCGCGTCCACGAGCTTATCCATTCCCGACGGCCGAACGGAAGCCCGTATCCGCAAGAGGCCTGCCCGCTTCACGCCGCCCTGAGCTGCGGAACCCTTCACCGCGGCGGCGAGGAAATGCTGTGGCGCAAGGACGGGTCGGGGTTTGCCGCGCAGTACTCGGCCACGCCTTTCCGTCTGGACGGAAACGTCCTCGGCGCATTGCTGGTGTTCACCGACCTCACCGAAGCCCGGGAAATGGAAGAGCGGACCCGGGCGATCTACCAACACTCGGCCGACGGGTTCGTGCTCTTCGACAGCCAGGCCCGGCCGATCGACTGCAATCCGGCCCTGCAGCGCCTGTTCAAGCTGCAGTCCCCGAAGGAGTTCGTGGACCGGTTCTTCGAGCTGTCGCCGCCGCGCCAGCCGGACGGCACCCTTTCGCAGGATGCGGCCGCCCGCTATCTGAAAGCGGCCTACGACACGGGCTTTCAGCGATTCCAGTGGCTGCACGTGGCCGCCGACGGCAGCCCCATCCCCTGCGAGATCACCCTGGTGCGGATGATGCTGCAGGGGAAGCCCGCGATCTTCGGCAACATCCACGACGTGGGCGAACTCAAGAAGGCGGAAGCGCAGCTGCGCCAGGCCCGGGCGGCGGCCGAAGCCGCCAGCAAGGCCAAGGGGGATTTCCTGGCCAACATGAGTCACGAGATCCGCACACCCATGAACGCCATCCTCGGCCTGGCCCACTTGGCCTTAAAGACGGAGCTGACGCCGCGGCAAAGGGACTATCTGGTAAAAATTCACGCGGCCGGCAGCTCCCTGCTCGGAATCGTCAACGATATCCTCGATTTTTCCAAGATCGAGGCTGGCCGGCTGGAGCTGGAGTCGGCCCCCTTCAACTTGGACGAGGTCCTGGACCACCTGGCCGGCCTGATCAGCGTCAAAGCCCACGAAAAAGGGACGGTCGAGGTGCTCTTCCGCACCGACCCCGCGGTGCCGAGAGAGCTCGTCGGGGACTCGCTCCGGCTGGGGCAGGTCCTGGTCAACTTGGCCAACAACGCGGTCAAGTTCACCGAAACCGGCGACATCCTGGTGGCCACCGAGCGGATCGAGGCGGAGGCCGGCACTGCGCGCATCCGCTTCAGCGTCCGGGACACGGGCATCGGCCTCACCGAGGAGCAGACGGCCCGGCTGTTCGAGGCCTTTTCCCAGGCCGACACGTCTACGACCCGCCGGTTCGGAGGCACGGGGCTCGGTCTGGCCATCAGCAAGCGGCTGGTGGGGATGATGGGCGGCGAGATCGAAGTGGCCAGCGAGCCGGGGCGCGGCAGCACCTTCAGTTTCACCGTGGACTTCGGAATCGCCGGGGAAGCTTGCCTTCGCCGTTTCCATGCTCCGGCCGAGCTGAAGAGAATGCCGGTGCTGGTGGTGGACGATAACCCGACCTCCCGCGCGATCCTGAAGGAGATGCTGGAATCCTTCACGTTCATCGTGACCACGGCGGATTCCGGCGCGGCGGGGCTGGCTGAATGCGAGAGCCCGCAGGGCGGCCGTCCCTACAGGCTGGTGGTCATGGACTGGAAAATGCCGGGCATGGATGGAATCGAGGCGGCCTTGCGGATCAAAGCCGGCAACGCCCGCCGGCCGCCGCCGGTGATCCTCGTCACTGCCACCGGGCACGAGGACATCCTGCGCCGGGCCGAGGCGGCCGGCATGGAGGGGGTTCTGGTCAAACCGGTCAGCGCCTCGCTCCTGTTCGACACCGTCATGGACATCTTCGGCCGGAGACGGATGCCGCCAGCCTCGACGGGCGCTTTGGAAATGGCAGCCGCGGGGGCCAGACGCCTGGCCGGCCGCCGGGTCCTGCTGGTCGAGGACAATGAGATCAACCAGCAGGTGGCCCTGGAGATCCTCCGGGGGGCGGGAGTGGAAGCAAGGCTGGCCGTCAACGGCCGGGAGGCCGTCCAGCGCGTTACGCGGGAGCGCTTCGATGCGGTCTTGATGGATGTGCAGATGCCGGTGATGGACGGCTATGCGGCCACTCGAGAAATTAGGGAGTGGGAAGACGGAAGTGGGAAGGCGGACGGTGGAAGTGGGAAGTCGGACGTGGGAAGTCGGAAGGAAGGCGCGCCGCCGATTCCCATCATCGCCATGACGGCGAACGCCATGCCCGGCGATTCTGTGAAAAGCCTCGCGGCGGGCATGAACGACCACATCACGAAGCCCATCGATCCGGACAGGCTTTTCGATACCCTGGCAAGGTGGATCGCTCCCGGGGCCGGATGCCAGCGGGGGCCGGCGCCAACAGCCGCCGGCCGATCCGATGTATGCCTGCCGGAGTCCCACGCGCTTCCCGACCGGTTGCCAGGGTTTGATCTGACCGCAGGGCTGCGGCGCCTGCAGGGCAACCGGGAGCTTTACCGCCGGTTGCTCGTCGACTTCGGCGACCAGTACCGGCACGAGGCCGAAACCGTGCGCCGGGCCCTGGATGCCGGTGAATGGGGCCGCGTGCGCCAGCGGGTGCATGCGATCAAGGGGGTCGCCGGCAACCTGGCGGCTTCGGCGCTGCAGTCAGCCTGCGCCGGTCTCGAAGGCCTCGTCCGGGGCGCCGGGCCGGCGCCCCCGCCCGGAGCCTCCGATCTCGAAGACGCGTATGCAGCCTTCAAGACGGCTCTCCACGCTGCGGTGGCGGCGTCCGGTGAGCTGACCCCTGCCGGCGGCAGCCCTACGGCGATCCCTGCGACGCCCGCCGCGCACGCGTTGCCGAAGGCGATTGCCGCGGACCGCATCGCCGCCCTCAGGGCAGCGGCCGAATCGGGGGATCTGGAGGAAGTCGCCGCTTGGGCGCGCGGCCTCTGCGCTGAATCGAATCAGCTGCATGCAGCGGGCGAACGAATCCTGCGGATGGCCGAAAACTTCGACCTCGAGGGCGTCCTCACCCTCGTCGAAATGCTCGAGGCCCAAACATGACGAGCACGCCGGTCGCATTCAAGATCCTCATGGTGGACGACTCCCCCGCCAACCTGCACATACTTCGGGCCGTCCTGGAAGTCTGCGGATACCGGTTGCTGGCGGCCACCACCGGGGCGAGCGCGCTGTCGATTGCGGCCAAAGCGCAGCCGGACCTGATCCTGCTGGATATCCTGATGCCGGATGTGGACGGGTATGAAGTCTGCCGGCGTTTAAAAGCCGCCGAGGCCACTCGCCACATCCCCGTGATCTTCCTGACCGCCCTGGACGACGCGGCCGACGAGACCTGGGGTCTTTCGCTCGGGGCGGTGGACTATATCGCCAAGCCGATCCATCCGGAGATGGTGCGGGCGCGGGTGCATACCCATCTGGAGCTCAAGCGCCACCAAGACCGCTTGGAACAGATGGTGCGGGAGAGGACCCGCGAGGTGCGGCTCACCCAAGCGGTCATGATTGAAAGCCTGGGCACGCTTGCCGAGTATCGCGACCCTGAAACCGGGGGCCACATCAAGCGCACCCAGAATTATGTCAAGGCGCTTGCCATGCACCTCAGAGGTCATCCCCGATTCCAGGGGATGTTGAACGAGGAGACCATCGAACTGTTGTACCTTTCGGCGCCGCTGCACGATGTGGGCAAGGTGGGCGTACGCGACCACATTCTGCTCAAGGCCGGCCGGCTGGACGCGGCCGAGTTCGAACAGATGAAGCAGCACACCCTTTTCGGCGAAGAGGCGCTGCTTCGCACGGAGCAGAAGCTCGGGCGGAGCAGTTTCCTGCGCCTTGCGCGGGAGATCGCCGGCAGCCATCAGGAGAAGTGGGACGGATCCGGCTATCCGCGCGGCCTCAAGGGCGATGCCATCCCCTTTTCAGGACGGCTGATGGCGCTGGCGGATGTGTACGACGCGCTCATCAGCAAACGGATCTACAAACCGCCGATGCCCCACGAGAAGGCCGTGGCGATCATTCGGAGGGGGAGGGGGGTGCACTTTGACCCTTATCTGGTCGACGCCTTTCTCGAGCTGGAACGGGTGTTCCGCAATATCGCCATGGCTTACGCGGACTTTGACGAGGAGCGCGCAACGCTGGCGACCGATGGGCGCGGTGCGGAACCGCGGGGCGAAAGCACCGGGCGGGTGCTGCTGGTGGAGGACAACGAAATCAGCCTCGAAATCATGAAAAACCAGCTGGCATCCGTGGGGTTTGCGGTCGAAACCGCAGCCAACGGGCGCCAGGCGCTCGGAAAGTATCGAGCGGGGGACTACCGTCTGGTCCTCACCGATCTCGACATGCCGGAGTTGAACGGTCTCGGTTTGCTGCAGGCGATCCGGCGCCTGGAGAAAGGCAACGGCCGCTGCACGCCGGTCCTGGCCATCACCGCGGCCGACTACGAAATGACCGCCGCCGGGGCGGCCGCTGCCGGTTTCGACGGGCACCTGTTGAAGCCCCTCGATGCCGACCTTCTGAGGGAAAGGCTGAACACCCTCTTTCGCTCCCGATCGGAGCCCTGAAGGCGCGCACGGCCGCCGAAAGGCGACGGGCGGACCGCCGGTGTGCGCGAACGGGTTGCCGCCGCCCGATGGGATCGTACCCTTTTTCAGCCAGGCAGCGATCCGCCAGGTGTTTCAAAATGAGGTCGGGGCCGCCGGAGGGGAGGCGGCTTTTTGGTCCGGTCGACCGCTTCAAGGCCGCGGGAAAGGATGCGCTAAAGTCCGCCGATCATCCCACCGATATTCATACGGTGCAGGCGGGGATTTTCATCCGCGATCGATCTCACGTTGCTCAGGAGAAGCACCCATCTTGCCCAAGGTCAACCTCAGCCGGATCATGCGCCAGGTGAAGTCGTTTCCGGGGATGCCGACCACGGCGGCCAGGCTCATGCCGCTGCTGCAGGATCCGGATTCCAGCAATGCCCGTATCGAAGCGCTCATCAAATACGACCCCGGCTTGACGGCCAACCTGCTGAAGCTCGCCAATTCGGCCTATTTCGGCCTGCCTGCGCGGGTGAGCTCGGTGCACCAGGGCATTCTGGTTCTGGGGCGGAAGCGGCTGATGCAGATCGTCGTTGCCTTGTGCCTGAGCGGTCTGATGAAAAAACCGGTTCCGGGCTATGATCTTCCGCAGGGGGGCCTCTGGAGGCATTCGGTGGCAGTCGCCTTGGCAGCCGAGCGCCTGGTCCAGTCCCTGAAAATCACCCAGGCCGAAGAAGCGTTCACCGCCGCCCTGCTGCACGACATCGGCAAGATGGTGCTCGGCGAGTATGTCCAAGAGGACCTCCAGAGTATCCGGCAGATGGTCGCCAAGGGGATTTCCTTCGAGGTGGCGGAATACATGGTCCTGGGAACCAACCACTCCGAAATCGGGGGCCGCATCCTTCAGAGCTGGTCTATGCCCCCCGGGCTGGTCAATGCCGTCGCCTGGCACCATGACCCCGATCAGTGCGAAGAGTCCTGCCTGCTCAGCGACCTGGTGCACGTGGCCGACTTCGCCGTGCGCGGCATCGGCGCTGGCAGAAGGGCGGGCGATCCGTCTGCGGACGTGTCGCTCAAGGCGGCCGATCGTCTCGCCTTGCGCCTGGGCGATCTCGCCGTGCTGGCCGAGCAGACCCTGCAGGAAATGGGCAAGCTGACCGAGATCCTCACCGGATGAGATAATCCCGCCAGCGCCAGCGGACCCGTCGGTGCGCGCGCTCGCAGATCAGGTTGTCCCGTCGGACGGCGTCTTCCAGCGCATCCCGGATCGAGGCGATGTCCCCGCCGACCGCCGATTGAACCCGCGTGACGAGTCCGCTCACATCCGCATCGGGTGCCGTCCCGTTTGATTGGGTCCACGTGCCCACCCGCTCGATGACGCGCTTCATCATCAGATCGTACACGCAGACGATTCGTTCCAGATTCGTCACCTGGTGAGCCTCCTCGGAGGTGGCCGTTCCGCTCTGCATGCGAAGCTTGATGTCGCCCAAATAGCGGTTGAAACGCTCCTCCCACTCGATGGCGATCGCATCGAGCATCCGCTGGCTGACGGATTCGGTCTCGGCCACGGCGCGATTGGCATGGTAGGCCGACCAGTCGCTGGTGAGGATGCGCAGGCCGAGTTCGGCGGCGCGCTCGCGCGCCTCCGTCCCGGGGAAGGGCGCGAGCAGGTGGTAGCCGTAAACCAGCCCCTGGTCTTCCAGGCGCTTGCCGAACTCGATCGTCTCGCGCAGGGTTTCCGGCGTTTCCCCGGGCAGCCCGAGGATGAAGGAGGCAAAGGGCGTCACACCGGCGCGCGCGCACATCCCGACCGCGGCGACGGCCTGGTCCACCCGGATCCGTTTGCGGATCGTTTTGAGGATTCCGGGGCTGGCCGATTCCATTCCGAAGCTGACCGCCGTACACCCGGCCGCCCGCATCCTTCTCAGCAACTCCTCGGATACCGTATCCACTCGGGCGAACGAGGTCCACCTGACGGTAAGGCCCCGCCGCAGGATCTCGTCGCAGATCTCTGCGCATCGGCGGCGGTCGGCGGTGAAGAGGTCGTCGGCCAGATTCACCTGATGAAATCCCAGGCGCGCCAGCCGGGCGAGCTCGTCCACCACCCGTGCGGGGCTTCGAAAGCGCACCCGGCGGCCTACCATCCGGCGGCCGACGCAGAAGATGCAGGCGTGCGGGCAGCCGCGGGAAGTCGTCATGCTGATGGGCATGCCCAGGGCCCGGTAGCGGCCGAGAGGCAGGAGTTCTCTGGCCGGCATGGGCAGGCGGTCCAAGTCGCGGATGAAGCCGCGGCGCGGCGTGAAGCGGATGCCCCGGCCGCAACGCACGGCGATCCCCTTCACGGATTCGAGGCGGTCGCCGCGCTCGACCGCGCGGCAAAGGTCGATGAGCGTTTGTTCGCCCTCGCCCAGCACGACCGCGTCGAGCGGTTTGCAGGCCTCCAGCGTGGGGTGCGCGCTGAAGGTGACGTGGGGACCCCCCATGACGGTGACGACATCGGGCGCGAGCCGCTTTACGTCCGACGCCACCGCGAGCGCCCGGTCGACGTTCATGGTGACGGCGGTCAGCCCGACGACCTGCGGTCGAAACTCATCGAGCACCTCCGCCAGCAACGGCTCGCTGTAAGGATACACCACCAGATCGAGGACGCGCACGGCGATCCCCTCCGCCTGCAAGGCTGCGGCGAGGTAGGCCAGCCCCAGCGGAGGGGAGGGGGTTTCGGAGAGGGGATAGAACGGGTTGATCAGCAGAACGCGCATGGATTTTATAGGTCTTATGGGTCCTATAAGACCTATGAAGAAAATGGGGCCTGAGATTTCAGGCCCCATTTTCTTGAAGAGAGCGGTGCTTAGAACAGCCCGGATACCGCGCCGGTTTTGACGTCCACGTCGATGCGGCGGAAAGCCGGATTGGAGCTCGTGCCGGGCATCAGGCTGATGGTGCCGGCGCAGGGGCAGAGGAACTTGGCGCCGGAGTAGATCAGGACGTCGCGGATGGGCAGGATCCAGCCCTTGGGTACGCCCTTGACCACGGGGTCATGGCTGAGCGACAGGTGGGTCTTGACCATCATGGTGGCAAAATCCGCGTACTTGGAGTCGGCCTCGAGCATCTTGGCCTTGGCCTCGGCCTCCGGCGTCCAGGAGACCCCGTCCGCGCCGTAGACTTCTTTGGCGATCATGGCCACGCGCTCGCGCAGCTTCATCTCGAGCGGGTAGAGGAACTTGAATTCGGTCTTGTCGTTGCAGGCGTCGATGACCGCGTCGGCCAGCTCAAGCGCACCCTCGCCGCCCTTGAGCCAGTGCTGGGACTCGGCGCAGCGCGCTCCGGCCGCCTCGGCCGCCTTCTTGACCACTTTCACTTCGGCGTCGGTGTCCGTGTAGAACCGGTTGACGCAGACCACCGGGTTCATGCCCGACTTGCGGATGACGTTGATCAGGTGAACCATGTTGGCGCAGCCCTTTTCCACCAGACCGATGTTCTCCTTGGTGTACTCATCGGGCAGGGCCTTGCCGGCCACGACCTTGGGTCCGCCGCCGTGCATCTTGAGCGCGCGGATGGTGGAGGTCAGGACCGACACATGCGGCTTCAAGCCGGAGTAGCGGCATTTCACGTTCCAGAACTTCTCGAAGCCGATGTCGGCCGCAAACCCGGACTCCGTCACGTGGTAGTCGAACATCTTCAGGCCGATGCGGTCGGCGATGATGGAGGACTGGCCGACGGCGATGTTGGCGAAGGGGCCGGCGTGCACCAGGCAGGGCTGGTACTCGGCGGTGCTCATCAGGGTCGGGTTGATCGTGTTGCGCATGAAGGCCGTCATGGCGTTGCCGACCTCGAGGTCGCCGGTGGTCACGGGTTTGCCGCTCTTGTCGAAGGCGACCGTGATCTCGTTCAGGCGTTTCTTGAGGTCCGCGAGGTCCCGGATGATCGAGAGGATGGCCATGCACTCGGAGCCGACCGCGATGCCGAACTTGGACTGCATCATGTAGCCGTCCTGTCGGCCGCCGATGCCGATGATGATGTTGCGCAGCGACTGGGCGCAGAAGTCGATGATCCAGCCCATCTCGACCCGGGTGGGGTCGATGTCGAGCCGCCGCATGCCGGTCAGTCGCGCGAGCTGCTCGTCGGTGTAGTTGCGCTCGTGCTGCATGCGGGAGGTCATGGCCACCATGGCCAGGTTGTGGGCGTTCATGATGTCGTTGATGTCGCCGGTCAGGCCTAACGAGAACTCGGTCATGGGGATCAGCAGCGCGTTGCCGCCGCCGGCGGCCGTGCCCTTGACGTTCATGGTGGGCCCGCCGGAGGGCTGCCGCAGGGCGCCGCCGACCTTCTTGCCGCGCTTGCCCAGGCCTTCCATGAGGCCGACCGATGTCGTGCTCTTGCCTTCGCCCAAGGGGGTCGGAGTGATGGCGGTCACTTCGATGTATTTCCCGTCCGGCTGGCCCTGCAGACGGTTGATGATCTTGAGGAAGTCGAGCTTGGCGAGCCGGCCCATGGGGAGCATCTCTTCCTTTTTCAAGCCCAGCTTCTCCATCCATTTCTCGGGGCTCGGCATGTTCTTCTCGGCGGCTTCCGAAATCTGCCAGTCGGCCATCTTGGTCGCATCGTACGGCATCGTCTTACTCCTCCTTGTTTGGGTTTGGGGTTGGGGATCGCACTGCAAAAAGATCCACTCGAAACGCTGCGTCAGCGCGGCGGCCGGTGCGGATCGGTCGGCTCCGGCGAGACGGCTTCGAAGGGGAAACGGCTTGGTGTAGGGCTATTAGCATCCGGTAGAGGCTTTATCAAGAGAATTGTTGAGCGGCGGAGACGGGACTGCCGGCTGCAGCTGGTGCAGGCGGTAATAGAACCCCCGGGCGGCCATGAGCACGGCGTGGGAGCCGGACTCGATGATCCGTCCCCGGTTCATCACCAGGATGCGGTCGGCCCCCCGCACGGTGGACAGGCGGTGGGCCACGACCAGGACCGTGCGCCGGCGCATCAGCCGCTCCAGGGCCTGCTGGATCCACTGCTCGGTCTGGGAGTCGATGAAGGAGGTGGCCTCGTCGAGGAGGATCAACTGCGGGTCACGCGCAAACGCCCGTGCAATGGCGATGAGCTGGCGCTCGCCGCTGGACAGCGAACCACCGCTCTCGCCGAGCGGGGTGTCGAGCCCCTGGGGCAGCCGCGTCACCAGATGCTCCAGGTTGGCGGCGGCGACGATCTGCTCTGTCCGCCGGTGGTCCGCAGCGGTCGGGGCCTCGAAGATGTTCTCGCGCAGACTGCCGGAAAACAGGAAGGGGTCCTGCATCACCAGCGCCATGCGGTCGCGGAACAGGGCGCTCGGCATCTCGCGCAGGTCGCGGTCGTTGATCAGCACCCGGCCGCCGCTCGGATCATAGAGCCGCGGAATAAGATGGATCAGGGAGGTCTTGCCGGCACCGGTCGGGCCGACCACCGCCACGGTCTCGCCCTGCCGGAGGCGGAAGGACACCCGGCGCAGCACCGGTTCGCCCGTCACGTAGGCGAAGTCGACCTCCTCGAAGCGCAGCTCCTCGATCGAGGCCAGCGCGGGCGCGTCTGCGGCCGAGGTCGCCGGCAGCGCCGGCCGCAGCGCGGCGGTGTCCAGCACCAGGAAGATCCGTTCGGCCGAGGCCATGGCGTTCTGCAGGATGTTGTACTTGTCGGCCAGGTCGCGGAGCGGCCGGAAGAACATGCGGATGTAGGAGATGAAGGCGACGAGCGCCCCTAAGCTGAGGCTTTCGTCCAGCACGCGCCCGCCGCCGTACCAGACGATGCTGGCCACGGCCACCAGCGCCAGGACCTCGATCAGGGGCATGAACAGCGCCAGCACGCGGATCTGCTCCATTCCGGAGAGATAGTTCGCGTGGTTGAGGTGTTCGAAGCGCCGGACGTTGGCGGCCTCCTGGCCGAAGAGCTGAAGCACGCGCATGCCGCCGATGGTTTCGGCGAAACGCGTGTTGATCTCGGCCACCTGCACCCGCAGGGTGCGGAAGATGTCGCGGGCGCGTTTAGAGAAGCGATGGGCGGCCAGCGCCGCGACCGGAATGACGCCGAAGGCGATCAGCGCGAGCCGCCAGTTCAGCGTCAGCATGACCGCCGCAATACCCCCCAGCAGCGCCAGATCCTTGAAAACGAAGGAGACGAAGGAGGTGAACAGCTCGTACATGTTCTGCACGTCGCTGGTCGTGCGGGTCACCAGCCGTCCCACCGGGTTGCGGGTGAAAAACTCGATTTCCAGATCCTGGATGTGCGTGTACAGCCGCAGCCGCAGGTCATGCATGATCCGCTGGCCGGAGACTTCCATGACGACGGCCTGCCCGAAATTGATCAGGAAATCGAATACCACCAGCGCCAGGAACAACCCCGTGATCAGGGCCAGCCCCCGGCTGTCGCCGCGGCGCAGCTGGGCGAGCTCCGGCGGGTCCAGCGCGGCCAGGGCCTCGTAAGGGACCCGGGCGACCGTTCCCTCGACGCGGGCTGCCGGAAACCGTTCCCTGACGATGGCGGCCTTGAGCGGGTCGTTCAGGTCGACCGGCAGGATTCTCTGGCCGGAAACCGGCTCGACCGGTGGGACGATGTAGCGGTCGATCGCCTCCTTGGTGAGGTAGGGCAGGGCCACGTCCGCCACCGTGATCAGAAACACCAGGCCGACGGACCAGGCGAGCAGGCGGCGATGGGGGCGCGTGAATGGATAAAGGCGCCGCAGGAGCTTGAGGTCATACGCCTTCCCCAGCCGGGTCTCCTCGAAATAGTCCTGCTCATGCCGCATCGCGTTCCTCTTCGATTTGCTGAAGCCGATAGGTGCGGGCGTAATAGTCGCTGACCTCCATGAGCTCGGCATGCCGGCCGGCGGCGGTCAGACGGCCGTGCTCGAGAACGATGATGCGGTCGGCGAAGGCCAGGGCGGAGAGCCGGTGCGAGGCGATCAGGATCGTCCGCCGGCCGGCCAGCCGCTGCAGCGACTGGGTGATCGCCGCGCCGGTTTCAAAATCCACCTGGCTGATGGGGTCGTCCAGAAGCAGAACGGGGGCGTCGACCAGCAGGCAGCGGGCAAGCGCCACGCGCTGCTTCTGGCCGCCGGAGAGCATCACCCCTCTTTCACCGACCACGGTGTCAAACCCCTGGGGCAACCCGCGGACGGTGTCCGAAAGGGCCGCGTCGCGGGCGGCCTCCGCGAGCCGTGCCTCCGAGATGCCGGCATCGAAACCGATGTTGGCCCGAAGGGTCCCGGCGAACAGAAAGGGCTCCTGGGGCATGCAGGCGATGGCCGCGCGCAGGTGCTCGATGCGCAGGCGGCGGAGGTCGCTGCCGTCCAGGCGGATGACTCCGGCGGTGGGGTCGTAGAGCCGGGGGATCAGGTTGAGCAGCGTGGTCTTGCCGCTGCCCGGCGGGCCGACGATGCCGAGCACCGACCCGGCCTCGATCCGCAGGTCGATGTCCGTCAAGGCCGGGGTTTCCTTCTGCGCGTAGACGAAGCCGACCTTCTCGAAAACGATGTTCCCGTGCGGCGCCTCAAGGGGCAAGGCCTGGGCGTCGTCGCGGACGGCGGAGTGGGTTTCCAGTACGGCGTTGACGCGGTCGAGGGAGGCGCGGCCGCGCTGAATCAGATTGGTGACCCAGCCCAGCGCCATCATGGGCCAGGTGAGCAGCGCCAGGTAGCTGATGAAGGCGACCAGATCCCCAGGGGTGATGACGAAACGGATGACCTGGCGGCCGCCGAAGAAAATCACCAGGGCCATGCTCAGGTTCGTGAGCATTATCATGATCGGGAAGAAGACGCCGGTCAACCGCACCAGCCGCAGGTTCTCGACCATGTAAGCTTGCGAAGCGGCCGCCACCCGGGCGGTTTCGGCGGATTGGCGGTTGTGGGCCTGAATCAGCCGTATGCCGGCAACGCGCTCCCGGATGATTTCGGTGAGGTCCGAAAACGAGGCCTGCACCTGCTGGTAGCGCCGGTGCATCCGACGGCTGAAGTAGCGTGCGCTGACGGCGATCAACGGCATCGGGATCAGGACCAACGCGGTCAGCGGCAGGTGGAGGTAGGCCATGAACCCGATGGCGGCGGCGCCCATGACGACGGCATCGTTCAAGGCCACCAGGCCCATGCCGGCGGCCATGCGGATCTGCTGAATGTCGTTGGTGGCGTGCGCCATGAGATCCCCCGTGCGCGCGCGGTCGAAATAGGCGGCGGACAGGGTCTGAAGATGCATGAAGAGGCGGTTGCGGAGCCCTTCCTCCACGCGACGGGAGGTGCCCAGCAGGCACAGGCGCCAGACGTAGCGGAAAACCCCGATCAGAACGGCGATGCCGGCGATGCTGCCGGCATAGAGCGCCATTCGATCGGCGGGAACCCGCAGGGTCGTGAGATCGTCCACGGCCCTCTTGATGACGAGCGGCACGAGCAGTTGCAGCCCGTCGACCACGACCAGGCTCAGCAGGCCGATAGCGATCTTGAGTCGGTTTTCGGCGAAATACGGCTTGATGATCGCCAGCGGGGGCCTAGCCATACGGATCCTTATTCGATGGGCGCTGCCTGTTCGAATAGCACATGGAGCCATGCTCGGCAACGACAATGCACGGGCGGGGCGCTGATATCTGGGTCGTTGACTTTGATGGTGTCGGTTGCTATTGTTCAACCATGGAACTCGGGAATATTGTTGAATATATCGATCGGCAGCGCATCCTCTGCGCCGTGGTTCTGGAGATAAGAAACCAGAGGTTGAGGCTGTTGACCGAAACCAACAAGGAAGTCAGCCTTTCCGCCAGCCGCCTCCTGCACCGCGACAGCGCCCGGCTCGACCCGGCACTCGGGAGGAGCCGGATGGTGGACGCTTTGAAAGCGGTCGCCCACAAGCGCAGAGCGCTGATCGCGAAGGTGCTCATCCGGGAACTTTGGGAGGTCCTGAACTCCGAGCAGCAGTGGATTGACCTGGAGACCATGACCGCGTTCTGCTTTCCGGAAGCCCCGAACGGCGACCACCGGTCGGCCGTAGTCCGGGCGCTCTTCGACGACCGCCTGTACTTCCGTTTCAATCCGGACCGGTTCTTCCCGAATTCCGAGGAGCAGGTCGAGCGGATTTCAGCCCAGCGCGAAGCGGAGGCTCGCCGCGCGCGCATCATCGAGCAGGGCGCCGAGTGGCTGCGAAGGCATTCGGCGAAGGGCGCTCCGGCGGGACCTCCGGCCGCGGAGCCCGGTCCGGCCGAAGTCCTGGCGGTGCTCCGGTCTTTCTGCCTCTTCGAAAAGGAAAGCCCGGATTACAGCCTGGCGCGCGGCATACTGGAACGCGCCGGAGTGGAGCCGACCGCCGACCTTTTCCCGCTGCTGGTCCAACAGGGGGTGTTCGCGCCGGATGAGAATCTCGATTTGCTGCGCCTGGAAACCCCCGTCGACTTTCCGGTCGAAGCGCAGGCCCGGGCCGCGGTGCTGGTCGGCGCCGGCCGGATCGATCCTATCGACGGCCGTCGCCGGGATTTGACCCATCTGAACCTCTTCACCATCGACGGGCAATCCACCCTGGATTTCGACGACGCGCTGAGCCTGGAGACCATCCCCGAAGGGATCCGCCTCGGGATCCACATCGTGGACGTCGCCCATTACGTGCGCAGGGGCGGGCCGCTGGACCGGGAGGCGCAGCGACGCGGCAGCTCGATCTACATGGCCGATCAGAAGATTCCGATGCTGCCGCCCGTGCTCGCCGAAGGGCTTTGCAGCCTGAAGGCGGGGGAGATCCGGCCGGCCATCAGCACTCTGATCGATTTGACGCCGGATCTGGGTATCCTGAGGTATTTCCTTTTCCCGAGCTGCGTCCAGGTGAAGGACCAGCGCACCTATTTCGATGTGAACCTCGCTGCGGATCAGGACTCCAAAATCCTGCAGCTGCGCAGCATCGCGCGCAAGTTCCGCGAGAGCCGCCTGGCGGCCGGTGCGGTTCACATTTCCGTTCCGGAGATCAACATCTGGATCGGGGAGACGGGCGAGGTCAACCTCAGCCGCGTGAACCGCGAGAGCCCGGGCCGAATGCTGGTGGCGGAGATCATGATCATGGCCAACTGGCTCATGGCGCGCTTTCTCGCCGAACACCGCATGCCGGCGGTGTTCCGCTCCCAGCCCGAGCCGCGCGAACGGCTCTACCGCGGCGAGGAGGGCACGCTGTTCCAGCACTGGATGCAGCGGCGCCTGCTGAATCGCTTCGCGCTGGGCCATGCGCCGGAGAAGCATTCCGGACTGGGGTTGAACGCTTACGTGACAGCGACTTCGCCGATCCGCAAGTACTTCGACCTGGTCACCCAGCGGCAGGTGCGGGCCGTGCTGGGGCTGGAGGAGCCTTACACGGCCGGGGAAATCGACGACATCATCCAGGCCTTGGAGACGCCGATGAGCCGCGTGATCCGCCTGCAGACCGGCCGCCAGCGGTATTGGCTGCTGAAGCATCTTGAGCTGCGGGTCGGACAAAAAGCGGAGGCCATCGTGTTGGTGCGGCGCAAGAACAGCTACCAGCTCCTGCTGACCGATTGCATGCTGGAATGTGACCTGCCGGCGACAGGCAACCTGGACCTGAAGCCTGAGGACCTCGTCCAGGTCATTTTGCAGAAGGCGGATGCGCGCCGGAACCTTATCGTGCTCACGCCGGGGTAAGGGGCAACGAGCATAGGGCAGAGAGCCTATCGAAACCCGCATGAGAGGATTCCATTACCCCATGCTCCCTGCCTTTACTTGACACTGATCACCCGGCCGTCCGTGATCCGCAGCAGTTCCTGGGGGGTCATGTGGAACACCGACCGGGGCGTTCCTGCGGCCGCCCAGATCAAAGGGCAGCGCAGAAGATCTTCGTCGACGAACACCGTCAGAGGATGGGGATGACCGACAGGCGGTACGCCCCCGATGGCGTAACCGGCCTCCGTGCGGACGAAATCCGCGTCTGCCTTGAGGATGGGTTCCCCGGCCGCTTCGGCGAGGATGGCCTCGTTCACGCGGTTGGCGCCGCTGGCGATCACCAGTATGGCACGCTGGCTCACGGCGCCCTTGAATACCAGCGACTTGGCGATCTGCTCCACCTCACAACCGACCGCCTTGGCTGCGTCTTTGGCGCTGCGGGTGGTCTGCTGCATCTCCCGCACGCGCTGGTTCAGCCCCAGTCCGTCCAGGATTTTCTGGACTCTGCGGGCAGTCGGGCTGATTTCATTCGTCATTTTTCCTCCCTTGCCTGGTTTAAGAATGAACTTGACTAAATATGAAATAGTTACTAATGATTATTCGGTTTACTAAATATAATTCAGGACGAGACACATGGGAATCCAGGAACGCAAGGAACGCGAAAAAGAGCGTCGCCGGCAGCAGATCATGGTTGCCGCCAAACGGGTATTCTCGGAGAAAGGCTTCAGCAAGGCCACCATGGAGGATATCGCCCAGGAGGCCGAGCTCAGCCCCGGTACCCTCTATCTCTATTTCAAGAACAAGGAAGAGCTCTACGCCTCGCTCTCCCTGCGCATCCTGCAGTACCTGCTGCTGCGCATCGAACATGTCAACGCCATGAAGCCGGCCGACCCGGATTCAAAGCTCAAGGCCCTCATGGAGGCCATGTACGACGTCTACGAGTTCGATCCGCTGATCATCATCAACATGTTTCACCTGCAGTCGAGCGATACCCTGAGAAACCTCACCCCCCAGCTGCTGGACGAGATCAAGGAGCTCATCGGCAAGTCCATGGGATCGATCGTCACGATCTTCCGGGACGGAGTGGCGAAGGGCTTGTTCATCGACCGGCATCCCGTTGCCCTGGCCGACACGTTTTGGTCCTTGTTTTCCGGGGTCATCTTGTGGATGACCAGCAAGAAGATGATCAGCGAGGGCAAGGACCACATCAAGGAAACCCTCGTGTTGGCCTTCGACCTGTTCTACCGCGGGATACAGGCCAGACCGACGTCCGGATCCAGATGAGGCGGGCGGCCGGATTCGCGCGGGGGGTCATGGCGGACGTCACTTGGCGAATAGTCGGGCGATCTCATCCGCTTCGAACGACGGCCAGCGGATCGGCCGCCCGTTCCTGAACGCTTTTACGCCTTCTCCACGATCCCCCACCGTTCCGATCGCCGTCACCCGGATTCCCGCCTGCCGCAGCTTTGCCTCCAAACGGGCCTGAGCCTTGGGACGGCAGCAGACCAGCAGGCTGCCCGATCCGATCAGGCCGAAGGGGTCGATCCGCAGCAGACGGCAGAGCGTGCGGGTTTCCGGAAAGACCGGGATCCGGTCGGCCGCCACGCTCAACTCAAATCCGCCGGCGGCGCTCAGTTCTTCCAGCGCGGTGGCAATGCCGCCTTCGGTCACGTCGTGCATGGCGCTGGTGCCGTCGACGGCGGCGGCAATCCGGGCTTCGGGCAGGATGCTGATGGAGTCCAGGAATTCGCGGCAGGCCCGGACCTCATGAGCGCGCATGCCCAGGGCCGCGAGTTTGCGCCCGAATTCGCGGGCGATGATGGCCGTGCCCTCTACGGCCACGGCCTTGGTCAGCAGGATGCGGTCGCCGGCGCGCATACGGCGCTTGTCGATCAGCCCGAAACGGCGCACGGTGCCGGCCATCATGCCGGCCACCACCGGCCGCCGGACGGCGTCGGTGATTTCAGTGTGCCCCCCGCACAGCGTGATGCCCCAGCGGTGCGCAAATGCCTTCAGCTCGCGGACCACGCTCCAGATGAGGGAGGGTGTGCTGCCGACCGGAAACAGGAGCGTCGTCAGGAGCCAGCGGGGCACGGCGCCCGCCGTGGCGATGTCGTTGGCGTTTACCAGCACCGCGTACTGCCCGATGGCGTCGGTGGCGAACGTGATGGGGTCCGACTTCAGCACCATGACTTCCTCGGCCGACACATCCACGGCGGCGATGTCTTCGCCAACACCCGGGCGGATGATGAGGGAGGGATCCTCGAACTTGAATTCAGCGAGGAACTGCCTTAACAGATCATTGGGGAGCTTGCCGGGAGGCAGCGGAAGCCCCAGGCGGAGGACCTTTCTCAACTGGCGGATATCGGTGATCCGAAAATGAACGCAGGGTTCCGCTTCCGGCGGCGGCACTTCACTGGACACCAGGGCCGTCAGCGCACCGGCCGCGGCCGCCGCACCCAGTACGTTGCCTTCGGCGGACACCACCAGGGTCCGCGCGATCGGCGTGCTCAGCGTCTGCGATGCGGCACGGAAGGCCCTGCGGCGGGGGGCCGCGGAAAAGATCTCCTCGGCCGCGATGCAGACCGGGGCCGGCCCGCCCCGCGCCGGTGGCAGCCTCTTCAGAAACCGCTCGACCGCTCTGCACCCATAGCGGCTGAAGACCCCCGCTTCCACCCCCCTGGAACGCATGAGGGCCAAGAGCGGCGCCGCAGCGGGGTGCGGCGTCCATCCCGCGATGGGCGCCTGCGGCCGGCCGTCGGAGGACCTCGCCGGCGGCCGTGCTTTCGGACGCGCCAGCGTGCCCTCTAAATGCCATAACACCGCCGACACCTGAAAGGGCCTGTTCGTCAACACGCGCGCGCTCATAAGCGGCAGTTTATGCCATCGCCTGCCGGAGCGATCAAGCCTTATTCGTCACATGAAAATTCTTCTGATTTATCCATATTTCATCGACCGCCGCCTGAATGCGGAAGACATTCAATCGCCGCCGATGGGCATTTTCTATGTGGCGGCGGTGCTGAAGGCGGACGGTTACGAAGTCGAGATCCTGAACTGGCACGATCGCACGATATCGCCCGGGCATATGGAAGGCGTGCTGCGGGAGCAGCGGCCGCAGGTGATCGGGTTCTCGATCCTGCACGCCAACCGCTGGGGCGGGATCGAGATCGCCCGGATGGCCAAGCGGACCCATCCCGGGGCGACGATCGTCTTCGGAGGGGTGGGGGCCACCCATCTCTGGGCGCATTTTCTGCAGCACGTTCCGGAGGTCGATTATGTCGTCATCGGCGAAGGCGAGCACTCGTTCCTGAGCCTGGTTCGGCATATCGACGGCCGCGGGCCCGCCGACGCGGCCGCCATCCCGGGGATCGCCCTGCGGCGGCACGGCCGAGTCCTGCGGACGGATCCCGCGGAACCCATCCGCGATCTGGACACACTGCCCATGCCGGCCGCCGACTTCGACTTTGCGCATCTGTCCCTGACGCGCGGCTGCCCGTCGAACTGCCGTTTCTGCGGGTCCCCGGCGATCTGGGGGCGCCGGGTGCGCTTCCACTCGGCCGGTTATTTCGCGGAGCAGCTCGCGACCCTTCGTCAAAGGGGACGCAGGTTCTTCTGGGTGAGCGACGACACCTTCACGCTGAATCGCCGCCGGGCGATCCAGGCCTGCCGGGAGATCATCCGCCGCGGGCTCGACATCCATTGGGCCGCCATTGCGCGGGTGGACGCCGTGGACGAAGAGGTGCTCGCCTGGATGCGTCGGGCCGGCTGCATCCAGATCAGCTACGGCGTGGAAAGCGGCTCGGCGGAGATCCGCCGGCGCTTGAACAAGAAGATCAGCGCCGCGCAGATCCGCGCGGCCTTCGCGCAAACCCAACGCTACGGCATCATGGCACGGGCCTATTTCATTTACGGCAGTCCCGGCGAGACCGATCAGACCATTCAGGAAAGCATCGACCTGATGCTCGACATCCAGCCGCTGGCCGCCGTGTTTTACGTCCTGGATCTTTTCCCCGGGACGGCGCTCTATGAAGCGTTCAAGCGTCGGCGCCGGCTGACCGATGACATCTGGCTCGAGCGGGTCGAGGACATCATGTACTTCGAGACCGACCCGGACCTTTCCGCCGAGCGGGTCCTCGATTTCGGACGCCGGCTCCGGGATGCCTTTTACCGGAATCTGCCGAGTTTCGTGAAGGCCCTAAACCCGATCGAGCGGTCCGATTTCGCCCGGTTGCATGCCGACTTCTTCTCGCGGCTCGCCTTGACCTTCGACCAGGGCGACTATGCGCCGATCGACGCCATCCCGAACAAGGCGCAACTTGCCGAAGCGCTCTATCGACGGGCGCTCAGCTACTCCCCCGACTCCCGCGCCTATCTGGGGTTGGGGGTCCTGAATCAAAAGACAGGCCGGCATGCCGCGGCCGCCGACCTGCTGGCCACCGGCCTGGCGCATTTTCCCCAAGATGGGCACCTGCGGGTCGGCTTGGCGGTGAGCCTGATGAATCTGGGCCGGTTCAAGGACGCGCTGGCGCTGTTGGAATGTTGCCGGAACCGGCCGGAAGCCGGGCCGCTGGCCGAGGCCTGCCGCCGCGCGATCGGAACGCGTCCATAGGAAGTCTCGTCACGGCGTTGCGGCCCCGAAGACCGCAATCGAGGCGACCCCGTGGGACCGCCACCCGCCGGCAACGCAAACGGATTTCGAGTTGCGTGCCGGCTTGCGCTATGATATCAAAACAAGTTTCGCAGCAGAGCGTGCCAGCTCGGGCGCAGAGGCCGGCCCGCGGGAGGGGCG
>Ga0114938_1000800_pt1 | contig 22769 bp, 20 predicted proteins | sample AshMeaBigSpring_FD_88675 | JGI IMG/M metagenome (GOLD analysis project Ga0114938, IMG submission 88675) | Groundwater microbial communities from Big Spring, Nevada to study Microbial Dark Matter (Phase II) - Ash Meadows Big Spring | ecosystem: Environmental > Aquatic > Deep subsurface >...
ATTGGTTGTAGAATGTGCTTAAGCATTTACGATATTCCAGCAACAGATTTAAAAAATAGAGAAGCGTTTTTTGTGAGAGAATTACAAGAAGCTACTTTATTTGGTAGTGGTGCACAGTTTAAAGAACCATCGAACCACCCAATAATGGAACATACTGCATTTAACGAAATTGAAGTTTTAAAAAACTTACAAGGTAGAGCTTGGAGGCAATTGGGTAGCTCAGGAAGTGGTAATCACTTTTCAGAATTTGGTATTGTAGAATTAATAGAAAAAGATGAAATATTGGGTGTTGAAGCAGGCACTTATGTAGGGTTTCTTACACATTCAGGTTCAAGAGCTTTGGGTGCAAATATTGCTAATCATTACACCAAAATTGCTATCAATAAAAGACGTTTACCGCAAGAAGCAAAAAATCTTGCATGGCTTGATTTACAAGAGGAAGAAGGCCAAGAATATTGGATAGCTATGAATTTGGCTGGCGATTATGCAAGTGCTTGTCACCATATTATTCATGAAAAAATTGCCAAACAGTTGGGTAGAAAGCCAATTAAAATGGTTGAAAACCATCACAATTTTGCATGGAAAGAAATGTACGAAGGAAACGAGGTAATTGTACATAGAAAAGGGGCTACACCTGCTGGAAAAAATGTTTTAGGTATTATTCCAGGATCGATGACTGCACCTGGATTTATTGTAAAAGGAAAAGGCGAAATAGCATCTATACATTCTGCTGCTCATGGTGCTGGTAGACAAATGAGTAGATCGAAAGCGATGGCTTCTATTACACACCAATCATTAAAAGAAATTTTACAACAAAATGGTGTAAAGCTTTTAGGTGGTGGTTTAGATGAAGCTCCTTTTGCTTATAAAAACATAGAAACTGTAATGGCTTCGCAACAAAATTTGGTAGATGTAGTTGGAAAATTTATTCCAAAATTTGTAAAAATGTGTGGAGCAGAAACCAATCAATGGCGTAAACCAAGAAAGGATAAACAATTGGTTGAAGGAGAATAAATATGTAATGTTAAAAAGGTTTTATACACTTTTAAATTGTTGATGTATCAACCGTTTAAACCTGTGTATAGAACCTTTTAATTGTTTATTGTTTTGTTGCATAAAGAACAAAGCGTACAAGTGAGTGACACAACGGTGGCTGAATAGCATTACTACAGTTGGTTACAAAAAAACTATAACTTCTGAATAAGTCTAAAGCAATTTTTAATGACTTTTATTTCTAACTTTTCGGCTGTTTCTTTTGGCTCTCCATCTATATGTAATGGTGCTAGTTTTACATTGTTGATGGTAAGGTTTGCTGCATGAAAATACAATACATGTTTGGTGCTGATAGCTTCTACCAAATCGTGTAGTTTATTGTTTCCTCTTATTTGTTTGAGGATGGCAAAAGGAAGTTTTGCTTTGTTCATTTTTTGAACTACTACAATATCTAGTAGGCCATCACTTAAATCTGCTGATGGAGCAATGGTAAAATTGTTGCCGTACTGATTACTATTGGCAATACTTATAAAAAATGCTTCGGTAAAAAATGTAAATCCATCTACTGTTACTTCAAATTGATAGGGGTTGGCTTTAAAAAAATTAAGTAAACTTTGTTGTGTATATGTTAGTAATCCTCTGCTACTTTTGGTTGAAAAATCATGGGCAACTTGGGCATCAAAACCAACGCCACTAAGCATGCAAGAGAATTCGTTGTTTACTTTAAAGGCATCTACATATTTTGATTGACCATGAAAAATAAGCGATAAAGCATCTTTAGGTTTTTTTGGAATTCCAGCTGCTAGTGCAAGTCCATTTCCTGAACCCATTGGTATAATCCCAAACTGTACATTTACATCGTTTAATGCGTTTACAATTTGGTTTACTGTTCCATCTCCACCTACCATTACTATATCTGTAATGCTTTCTTTTTCAATTTTTTCTCTTAGAAAATCGTAATTGCCAGAAGCATTTGTCGGTACAATTTCAAAGGGAATTTGTTGTTCAGTTGTAAGTTTTTCTATTAGTTGTTTTACCTCTTCTTTCTTTGCTGTACCTGAAACAGGATTGATCAAGTAAATTATTTTTCTATTCATAAAATCCATTCTAAATGCTATTCAAATTGCTACTCAGTAAAAATAGTGCCACACATGGAATTGGTTGTGATAGCAACACTGTTTTTGCAAATAATTGTGTTTAGTAAACTATTTGCTTTCCAGATTTACCAATGTAGCAATGCACTAGCCCATGTAAAGCCACTGCCAAAAGCTGCCAAACAAACTAAATCGCCTTCTTTAATTTTTCCTTTTTCCCATGCCTCACACAATGCAATGGGAACACTTGCTGCTGTAGTATTTCCGTAATGTTGAATATTGTTATACACCTGATGATCTGCTAAGCCTAATTTTTGTTGCACAAACTGAGCAATTCGTAAATTAGCTTGGTGTGGAATAAGTATATTAATATCTGATGGCTGTAAATTGTTTGCAGTTAATGCTTCTACAATTACTTCTGGAAATTTTACAACAGCTTTTTTAAATACCGATGGACCATCCATAAATGGAAAGTTTTGAGCATTATCAATCATCTCATGACTCATAAACATTTGTCCAATTTCTGCATCGGTAAAAGTTGCATAATTTTTTTCGGCCCAATGATTGGCATGTGTGCCAGGATTGTACATAGCTAATATTTCTGCACTTTCACCATCACTATGTAAGTGTGTACTTAATATACCTTGATTGGTTTTGCTAGTTGGTTGCAACACTACAGCACCAGCACCATCACCAAAAATTACACTTACATTTCTACCTCTTGTACTAAAATCTAAACCAAAAGAATGTTTTTCGCTACCAATTACAAGTATGTTTTTGTACATACCTGTTTTTATAAATTGATCGGCTACACTTAGTGCATATACAAATCCGCTACATTGATTTCTAATATCTAATGCACCAATTTCTTTCATTTTCATGGCACGTTGTACTAAAACACCACAACCAGGAAAATAATAATCTGGCGATAATGTTGCAAATACAATAAAATCTATGTCTTGTGGTGTAATACCTGCTCTTTCAATAGCAATAGTGGCTGCTTCAACAGCCATTGTAGTTGTGGTCTCTTTGGTTCTGTGTGCGTATCTTCGTTCTTGAATGCCTGTTCTCTCTTGAATCCAAGCATCGCTTGTTTCCATGTATTTGGTTAAATCATTGTTAGAAACAACGTTGGCTGGCACGTACATACCAATCCCTGCAATTTTACTAAGCGGCATAAGCAAATCATTTTATCAAACTACGAAAGTAGGGTAAATGTGGTAAGCTTATGCATTCGTATTTACAGTAAAGTATAAATTACATGACTAGTGCACATTTTGCATAGTGTTATCTACTGCTTGCAACAATGCCATAATCACAGGATAAAACTCATGCTTTTGAGGATTTTTACCTTTTAAATTATCGCTCAACTTTTCGAAAATCATTAAAAGATTGTCTTTTGTTACACTTTCAACCTGCATTTGACTAGAACGATGGATTTCGTAGTCGTCTTTTAATAAATCTAAAATTCCTACTTCTAAAATTTTAGATAATTCTTTTATGTGAGAAACGGTAAGTTGTGTGTAGTTATTTTCAATTTTACTATAGGCATTTTGTGAAATACCCATTTGTTTAGCTACGTAATCTTGTGTGTAATTTCTTAGTTCTCTGTACTTGCGAATGGTTGTTCCTGGCATAGGGTTTTCTAATTTTTGGTTTGCCGTTTAGCATACCAATATTGTTTAACGATATTTAGTAAAATTACCGTTAATAGTAACACAAAAGCGTACAAAGGGTTCATTATAGAAAAAGAAAGTGGCATAATTTGTATAAAGTTAGCTCTTTTTAAAGATTTTACAGCCAAAACAGCATCTTAAGAAGATAAATAAATGTTAAACACCAAATTATATACAGCTTGCTGTTGCTTTATATTAAAATAGATTCAATGCTTTTAAAGCCTTCTTCTGCCGATAACTGATTCCACAATATTTCATAAATAGCCAATGCTATAGGCATATTTGCCCTAATTGTTTCGTTGGTTTTACATATACATTTACTAGCATTATAACCTTCCGCTACCATATTTAACTCAAGTTGTGCTGCTTTTACGCTGTATCCCTTACCAATCATGTTACCAAATGTTCTATTTCTACTATACAAAGAGTAGCACGTAACCAATAAATCGCCTAAGTAAACAGAAGCTGAATAATTTATGCTTTTTTGCTCTTCTTCACTTTCTTTTTCCCAAACAACTTTTTGACAAAATTCTGCCATTTCATGAGCACTATTGGCAATATAAACACTTAAAAAATTGTCTCCATACTCTAATCCATGAGCAATACCTGCACCCAATGCATAAATATTTTTTAATACAGCTGCATATTGAACACCCAATATATCGTGGTTAACTTTTGTTTTTAGGTATTCGGTTTCAAAAAATGAGGCTAAATGGGCAGCTGTTGATTCTTCAATTCCAGAAAATGTGAGATACGATAATTTTTCTGCTGCAACTTCTTCAGCATGACATGGACCTAGTACTGTAAAATAATCTTGTATAGAAAACTGAAAACTATCAGCTAAATAATGATTTAATAACTGATTGGTTTCTGGTAATATTCCTTTTATTGCTGAAATTATTTTTTTCCCCAGCAATGCATTTGTAGGTAAAGTCGACAATGCATTTACTACATAAGCCGATGGAACTGCAATTACCAACACGTCTGATGCAGCTACTACCTCTTCAATATTATTATTTAATATTAATTGGTTGGTATTAAAATAAGCTGCTCCTAAATAGTGTGGATTGTGTTTTCGTTTTTGTAATACAGCAATTGTATTGTTATTTCTTATCCACCAATGAATAGAATTTCCGTTATCAGTTAAAATTTTAGCCAATGCGGTTGCCCAACTTCCGCTTCCAATTATTCCAAATTGCATGGCACGCTTTGTTTGTGAATAACAAACATACGAAACGTATAATAAAACAAGATGCAGAAAATGAATTCGCCTTTATGCATTAAATATGTAGTAAATATTAAAGAAATTAATATAAAACAACTCATTTACTTGGTTTTAATAATGGCTATAACATAATTGTAATTTGTATTGAATTATTGATTTTTTACGATGTTAAACAACTGTTGTACAATTGTTGAAAAAACAATTTTGCATTATTCAATTCTTAACAGCATTTTTGTTATGTATTTGGTTTCTTATTTAATAAAATCACTCTTAAAAAGTGAACCAATTCAATAAGAATTAAAAGGGAATCCAGTGAAATTCTGGGACTATCCCCGTAGCTGTAAGGCAGTTTGTACAAGTGATTTACTCATACAAACAACTTCAATAAAAACCACTGTTTACAACGGGAAGGTGAAGTGTGTTGCCAAAGTCAGAAGACCTGCCTTATACAATTTCATTCACGGCTTTCGGGTGAAAAGCATGGAATGTAAAAGGCTAGCTGCAGACAGCCGTTTATATTTCTCCGTTTTTTTATTTTCCTGAAAGCTCATTGTTACACATTTAAAACAAAAAACAATGAGCAAAAAATTAACGCTCCTTTCAACTCTGTTGTGTACTACAACAGCAACACTACTTGCACAGCAACAAGACACTCTGCAAGGAAAAAACTTAGACCAAGTAATTGTTACAGCCAATAAAATTGAGCAGAAACAATTGCAAACAGGTAAAGTAGTAACTGTAATAACAAAAGAACAAATTGAAAAAAGTGGCGGCAAAACAGTTGCCCAATTATTGAACGAACAAGTAGGTATTACTATTAATGGAGCCTTTAACAATTTAGGTACAAACCAATCATTATTTGTTCGTGGAGCTGGAAGTGGGAAAGCATTGATTTTATTAGATGGAATTCCTGTAAACGATCCATCTCAAATTAACGGCGATTTTGATTTAAATCTTTTTTCTATCAACGATGTAGAAAGAATTGAAGTTTGTAAAGGTGCTCAATCTACATTGTATGGCAGCGATGCAATTGCTGGTGTGGTGAACATAATTACCATTAAAAATAACACAACTAAACCACTTAATGTAAAAGCAACTGCAGGTGCAGGAAATAGAAATACATCTAAACAAAATATTCAACTTTTTGGTAAAATGGGTAAATGGATGTACACCACAAGATTTTCAAAACTAAAATCTGATGGGTTTTCAGCTGCTGTAGATACTAGTAAAAATGGTAGAAATTTTGATAATGATTATTACGATGGAACTGCAACCAATGGAAGCATTCAATATCAAGCTACGAAAGATTTAGTTCTTAAAGCATTTACCCAATATAGCGAATACAAAGCAGGTATAGATGCTGGTGCATTTGTAGATAAAAGAAACATAACTACTTTTAGCAAAAGCCATATTAGTGGATTAGGACTTCGTTTGAAAAAAGATAAAATTAGTGTAGTAGGTAATTATCAATATACTAAATCGAATAGGGTAATTGATGATAATGCTACCATACCAAATGCTACCAACTTTGCACTTACTAAATTTAATTCAATTGCACAGTTTGGAGAGTTGTATAGCAACATCAAATTGGCAAAAAAAATTACTGTTTTAGTAGGAACAGATTATAGATATGCTTCTTTTTTCAGCAGCTTTAATTCATTAAGCCAATTTGGACCATTTAACTCTAAGTTTACAGATACTGCAATGCATCAATTTGCAGTGTATAGTTCTATTGCTTACAACAGCAATCACTTTAATTTAGAGTTGGGAGGAAGATATAACCAACATTCAAAGTATGGCAATAACTATACTTACTCATTTAATCCATCTTATATTTTCAATAATCACTTTAGAGTATTTGGTAGCATTGCTACTGCATTTAAGGCTCCTAGTTTGTATCAGCTATTTGCAGGAACAAGTATTGGTGGAAATCCAAACTTAAAACCAGAAAAAAGCGTTAACTACGAAATTGGTTCACAGTACACACACAAAAACTTCAATAGCAGGTTGGTATTTTTTTATAGAGATGTTACCGATGGAATAGATTATAGTAATGTAAACACCAATGGATATCCTACAGGTTATTTCAATTTTGCTAGTCAATATGCAAGAGGAATAGAATACGAAATGAACTTGAAGATTAATCAACAACTTTCTCTTACGAGCAATTACACATTTATTACAGGGCAAGAAAATACCCAAAATCGGATTACGTTTAAAGACACCTCTTATGCCTATTTACTACGTAGGCCAAAACATAGCTTGAATTTTGCTATTAACTATCAAGCTACAAAAGCTTTATTTATAAGTGTAAATGGAAAATATGTGAGTAGTAGAAACGATGTTGGTGGATATAGACGTGCAGATGTTGCTTTAGACGATTATTTTATTTGGGGTGCTTATGCAGATTATACACTCAACAATAACATAAAATTTTATGCAGATTTACAAAATATTGCCAACAGAAAATTTTATGATTTAAGAGGGTTTAATTCCATACCATTGCTATTCAATGCAGGATTAACCATTAATTGGTAATTATTTTTGTATTTGATGTTTAATAAAAGCGTTTTAAAACTGAAGTAAATCTGTTTTAAAACGCTTTTAACCATTAAAAAAATGCCTAACCACGAAATAAAAGTTTGCAACTGCTGTTTAAAAACATTCGAATGTAAAGTGGGAAATGTTTTAGAGTGTCAGTGTAACGAAATACACCTAACTTACGAGGAAAGAAATGCCATAGAATTAAAATATCCAGACTGCCTTTGTATTGATTGCTTATACATACTTAGGTACAAATTTCAACAAAATAAAAAGCTTTAAAACAATATAAAAAGTATACACAAATGCTTATAGATAAAGAATTACAGCACATTATTGATCATAAAACAAAACCATTAGGTTCGTTAGGTATGCTAGAAAACATTGCTTTGCAAGTAGGCATTATTCAAGAAACCATTCACCCCATTATTCAATACCCACATATCGTAGTTTTTGCGGCCGATCATGGTATTGCTACTACAAACTTGGTAAATCCATATCCACAAGCAGTTACGGCTCAAATGGTACTTAATTTTTTAAATGGTGGTGCTGCTATTAATGTGTTTACCAAACAACATAGAATTGAATTGATTGTAGTTGATGCTGGCGTGAATGAAGATTTTGATGAAGACTTATATAGCAATCATTTTCTGAATTTAAAAATTGATTACGGAACAAATAACTACTTAAACGAACATGCTTGTAGTGAGGAGCAAGTACATACAGCTATTCAACATGGTAAAAATGTGGTGAATAAAATATTTGAACAAGAATGTAATACCATTGGTTTTGGAGAAATGGGAATTTCAAATACGTCTTCTGCTGCATTAATTATGAGTGCTATAACTGGTATTGATATTGAAGAATGTGTTGGAAGAGGAACAGGATTAACAGACGAGCAACTACTTATAAAAATTGAAACTTTAAAAGCTGTATTTGCGAAGCATCAGTTACAATTTGTTGGCAATAAACCCATTCTTTTACTTTCAAAAGTTGGCGGTTTTGAAATTGCCATGATGGTGGGTGCTTTTATTCAGGCAGCTAAAAATAAAATGGTTATTGTGGTAGATGGGTTTATTGCTACAGCAGCGTTATTGGTTGCTACAACTATCGATGCATCGGTCATAAACAATTGCATTTTTGCACATAGCAGCAATGAAAAAGGTCATGAAAAAATGTTGGCATTTTTACAAGCAAAGCCATTACTAAATTTAGGTTTACGATTGGGAGAAGGTACAGGTGCTGCACTTGCAATACCCATTATTCAATCGGCTATATTAATGCTACAAGAAATGGCTAGCTTTGAAAGTGCTAACGTATCTACCACATCTTCATGAAACAAGAATTTAGAATTTTTCTAACTGCTGTTATGTTTTTTACTCGTTTTCCTGTGGGTAAAAATTTACCTTACAGTGAAAATATGTTGCAACAATCAGCACGTTATTTTAGTTGGGTTGGTTTACTTGTTGGTGCTTTTAGTGCTATGATATATTGGCTAAGTATTGATATGTTTTCAACTAATTTATGTATTGCATTTTCTATATTGGCTAGTATTTTATTAACAGGAGCTTTTCATGAAGATGGTTTTGCAGACTGCTGTGATGCATTTGGTGGAGGATGGACAAAAGAAAAAATTTTAACCATCATGAAGGATAGTAGATTAGGGACTTATGGTGTTGTTGGATTGATTGGAATAATTAGTTTTAAATTTTTATTATTACAATCGCTTCAGCTTACCTCTTCTACCTTACAACTACTAACAATCATAATTACAGCACATAGCTTTAGCAGATTAATGGCTGTATTTACAATGCAACAACTTCAATATGTTCAAGACATAGATAGTAGTAAGTCGAAACCATTGGCAAATAGAAAATTATCAGTCCTTGAATTAACAATAGCAATCAGTGGCTCATTCATTGGTTTTTTAGCCCTACCATTACTTTTTACACTAACCATTCCTTTTGTTGTAATTACTCAATATTTGGCAGGTTTGTATTTTAAAAAATGGATTGGTGGCTATACAGGCGATTGTTTAGGTGCCACTCAACAAATTTGTGAAATCGTATTTTATATGGCTATAATTGCAATTACAAAATTTTTATAATAAACAAACCAACAATTGAAGTGTTTTGGTTAATGAATGATAAGTTAGTTTATGGAAATATATTTGATAAGACATACAACTCCTGATGTACAAAAAGGAATTTGTTACGGACAAACAGATCTACCTGTTACAAATACTTTTTTGGAGGAAGCTGCATTAATTAAAAAAGTACTACCTACAAATATTCAAACACATTATAGCAGTCCATTACAACGTTGTAGCAAATTGGCAAGCGAATTATTTCCAAACAATAATATTATTCATCATCCACATTTAAAAGAAATTAATTGTGGTATTTGGGAAATGCAACATTGGGATGAAATTAGTAAAGAAGAGCTAGACCCATTTATGAATGATTTTGTAAATATTCCTATGCCAAAAGGTGAAAGCTATATTGATTTATACACTAGAGTTACCAATTATTTTTCTACCATTATTCAAGAAACTTTACCAGCAGCAATTGTAGCCCATGGTGGCGTAATTAGAAGTATACTTTCTCACATTACCAATACACCTTTACAACAATCTTTCGAAGCTTTTAAACTATATTATGGTTGTGTTGTAAAAATTACTAAAACTAGCAATGGTTTTAACTATGAAATTTTGCACAATATAGAGCCAGCTACTAGTGAACAGCACAAACCTTCTACTTCAACAAATAACCAATAATTAAGCTGTATAAACTGTTTTTAATTGCCATTTTTTGTTTTGTATTTTTACAAAAAAACAATCATGACTTTCAAAATAGACGAACTGCTTACCATTACTTTCACACTATTTGCTGTGATAGATATTGTAGGTTCTATACCCTTGTTAATTTCTTTGAAAGAAAAAATGGGAGGCATAAAATCTACACAAGCTACATTGGTTTCTGGTGCACTCATGATTGCTTTTTTATTTTTTGGCGAAAGTTTTTTGAAGATCTTAGGTTTAGATATTCGATCTTTTGCAGTTGGAGGTTCTATCGTAATTTTTTTACTAGGTTTAGAAATGGTTTTGGGCCACGAAATTTTTAAAGCAGATAAAGATGGAAAAGCTGGAAATGTTGTACCCATTGCTTTTCCCGTAATTGCAGGTAGTGGTACTTTAACAACTGTAATGAGCTTAAAAGCCAATTATGATAACCTTGTAATTATGGCTGGTATTTTAATAAACTTAATAATCATTTACATTGGTTTAAAATCGCTTAGAGTTATTGAACGAGCCTTAGGGCCTGCAGGTTTATTAGCTGTACGTAAATTTTTTGGCGTTATTCTATTAGCTATTGCAGTTAAAATATTCAGTAGCAATATTGCTGCTTTTGGTAAATAATACAATTCTGTTGTAATGAAAAAACGAATTGCTTTTCTTAAATCTCAATTAGAATTGCTGTTTTTCTCAACTGCGTTGATATTGTTATTTTACATGAATGTAAATACAAATGAAACAAGTTTTTGTGTATTTAAAGCTGTTGGTATTCCTTATTGCTTAGGTTGTGGAATTGGTCATTCTATTCACTATGCATTGCATTTAAAATGGGTACAATCATTTGAAGCACATCCGTTTGGAATATTTGGAACTTTAATTATATTGTGGAGAATATTTATACTTATAACCAAAAACCAAAACAAACATGCACCCAAATCTTATTAATCTTATCCCATCTGTTGAATCTGATGAATTAGCTTATTTACAAGCAATTACACAAGACTTAACACCACAACAACTACAAACATTTGTTTCTGTGTATAATGGCAAAAGAAAAAAAGCAGAAACGGTACTCATTTGCTGCATCATTGGTTTTGTTGCAGTTGCTGGCATTCAACGCTTTATTGTTGGGCAAATAGGTATGGGTATTTTGTATTTATTCACCTTTGGCTTATGTATTATTGGTACAATTGTAGATACAATTAACTACAAGAAAATTACATTTGAATATAACCAAAAAATGGCTGTTGAAAGTATGGGAATGATTCAGGCTTTTAGATAACTTTTTCTGAATAACAAAAGGGTGCATCCATCGATTACTTGGATGTACCCTTTTTTATGCATTTAACTACTACTTATTTTTGCTTAATAATAATGGCACTCACCACTGGTCTCTCTACGCCATTATCACCTGGCCTTACTGTTTTTACGCCATTAATTACCAAAGAAGTTGATCCACCCCCATCGAGGTTTATCGCTTCAACGCATCCTAAATTTTTTAAAAGCGTAGCTAAATCTGCTAAGTTAATACCTGTGTAAGTTGGTGCATTGTCGCCTTCAACAGCAACTAACATTATAATTCCGTTTGAATTATAACCAATAGCAGATCTTGGCCTCGATGTAGTGTTATTTATCGAAATAAGTTCTTCAGCATCTGTTATTTGAATGTTGTTGTTTTTGATTAACATCGGTGATCCACCAATTGCACTTACTGTATTCCAAACAGATCCATTTGCAGGAAATGTTTCAGTTGGTTGAGGTTGTGGAGCTACGTTTAACATATTTGGACTTGGGCTTGGATAACTATAAATTAAATTATTGCCAGTACCAACATTATAAATCCAAGCTATAGAAGGTGCTCCTGTTGATGTTACACCAAAAGCTGCTCTTGTAGGAAAATAAGAAACATTATTACCATTAAATGCTCTTGTAAGTGCTTTAATGTTTGCAGAACTCACTATATTATTGTATTTAACCAAGCTAAATGATTGATTAGAACCAAAATAACCACCATTCATACATGCGTAAACGGTTCCTGTTTCAGCAGCTGCAAATGCAGTTGGAGTAATTGCAGTAGCAGACATTACTGGTTTAAAATCAATGGTTGTTATTTTACTATCATAAGCAACACAAACTGCTTTCACCTGCTTTCCTGCATGAATGGTATCGAACTGATAAACTTGAATACCTGTAGGAAAATTTGTACCATAAACAGTACTTAATTTCCAACCTACTGGCAATGTAATTAAGGTTGGTTTGGGTGTTACGGGTGGCTGAACAACAGGAGGAATAGTGGTTGTTGATTCTACTTTTTTTGAACAAGAAAGAAACACCAAGACAATGGCAAACTGTAAAATCCGTAGCATAGTTTAAAATTGATTTTTTAATAAATTGATGGAAGTTTATTGAGCGATTCGTAATAAAACAAACATTCACCCATAAAGCCATGTTTACGATTTAGTTGAATCATTTCTTTTAATAATTGTTGATTTACTAAATAGCCATCGCCTAATGAGGTTAATATTCCAGGAAAAACTTTTTGCATTTGAGCTGGAGTTACTTGTTGCTTTAATTGCAATAAAACTTTTTCGTAAGCGGCTATATTATACCGATACAACTGTGGCAAAATATAATCTGCATAGCCATCTTTTACCCATGTTGGCCAATCTTGTAAATACTGCTCTTTACTCCAAGGATAAATGCTTGGTGACCATGTAACTAAGCAATTGGGTCTTTCTTTCTTAACAAGTTGGTATAAAGATTTGCCAAATGAACTTAGTTGATTGGCTTTCCACTGCAACCATTGTTTTTCTCTACAATCTGCTGGTGGCATTTTTCCTGTTTCAGATAAATACAATTGCGTTGTATAATGATCGTATCCTCCTTCTGCTGGCATTGCTGGCAGTCTATCATCTCCTTGAAAGCCATCTACATTGTACTTAGCAACCACTTCTTTTACCAATTGCTTCATAAATAATTGCACTTCAGGATGAATGGCATTCCACCAATAAAACCCATTTTTTGCAAGTGGTTGTTGCAAGTTGTTTTTAGCTATCCAATGTGGGTATTTATTTTTCCAGATAGAGTTGCTGTCTTTATAAGCAAAAGAAAAGCCAAATTCAAACCAAGCATGTACTTTTAAACCTTGTTTATGACCTTCTTCTACAATAGCAGCTATGGGGTCGAAACTTTTATAAACAGTATCTTGTGCAATGCCAATATAATCTTGCATTACCTTACTAGGATACATGGTTACACCACCATTCCACACCACCACAAAAATTGAATTCAGTTTTTTTTGTTTACATGTAGCAACCGTTTGTTTTACTTTTTCCAAAGACATTAAAGCATCACTTGCAACATTGGTAACCCAAGTTCCTCTAATCGGTTCTACTGGTGTTTGGGCAAAAGAACAAAGGACTAATACTGAAAAACAAATGGAAGCAATTATTTTTTTCATGTTCATTATTTATCTAGTTGTTGTGCATATTCTACGTATCTATTATAAAGATGATGAGCTTGTATATAAGCAGATTGTGGGCTCATAAAATGTGAAAATTCGAATGTGATGGCTTTGTCATATCCTGCTTTAGCAGCAGCTTCTAACTTCAAACGTAGCTTTTCGAATTTAATGGGCAAAAATTTAATAGGCATATCTCTATCAAAACTTTCAGCATTTGTCCAACATTGTAAATTATATTTTTGAGCAAGCTTTTTGTTGATAGAAAAAAAGTCAGTTAATTCATTATAATCTATATGCCCATCTTGAAAAGCAACGGCATCAATAGATTCAGAGATTCCACTAAAAATTTCATCCCATTCTGTTTCATGTTCTTTTAAACTAATTGCCTCTTCTTTACTAATGGTTGAAGAAGCAGCCATTACAGCCTTTTTACCATCAATCCATGGAGAAATAAATGTTGGCAAACCATTACTCACAGCCTTACATTGTTTACCTAATGTATCAATAGCCTCAATAGCACCTTTTGTTTTTCTGCTAATTTCCATACTTAAATACCAACCCTTAAACGATGGATGATGACCATATTTTTTCCAAACTTCATCTATCACAAAACGATTACTATCTATTTCGGCCATCATATTTCCGGTATCCCAATACTCGCCACTATCATACAATCCAAAATAAAAGTGCATGTTATATTTATTGGCAAGCTGTAAAAAAAGCTCTACCAAATCTACAGGAGGTGTATAACAATTTTTATGTTGAATTAAAAAAGTAGAAGGATAGGAAATAAACTTTCTATATCCACTTCTAATTAAAATTACAGTATCAATACCTATAGCTTTCATGTGTTGAAAGTCTTTCTCCCACTCATTTTTACCCCAATTTTGATGTGGAATATCGTGGCTAATTTCATCAATAAATGTTCCTGTAATTTTCATACGGTTTTAATCTTTTATCAAGTTTATGGCATCAACTTTTGTTGCTGTAATGTATTTTTCCAAAGCATATATCTATTGCCATTCAAATGCAATCCATCGTTTGTATAGGTTGTACTCAATTTATTTTCTTCATCTAAAAAAAGTGGAAATAGATTTACAAAAACGATAGATTTTTCAGCACATATTTTTTCTAATTCTTTGTTGATATAAAGAATGTGTTGAGTTTTGTTTTGATGATTTGCAAACTGTGTAAATGAATGATTCGTTGGCAAAATGCTCTGTACAATCAATTGTGTTTTAGGTATTTTTTGTTGAATGGTTTCAATAATTTTTTTGTAGTTACGAAGAATAATAGAATCTGGAATATTTTTAGCAATATCATTGATACCAATCATAATGAATATTTTCTTAGGAAAAGAAGATACCACTTCATCTAACCTTGCCAAAACTCCGAACGTATTATCTCCACTTATCCCTCTATTTTTTACATGTATATCTTGCCAAATTTCTGCCCATTCACCAATATCGGTAATACTATTTCCTAAAAAAACAATTTCGTTTTTCTTATTGGGCAGCTGATTAAATAAGGTAATTTTTTGAACATAATAGGTAGTTTGATAGCTAGAATCCCATTTTAAAGTTTGTGCATTACTGTGTGTTTGCAAAACCCCAAAACACAATAGTAAAGCAAATCGTAAGTTGTTCATATTGGTAATTTTATTTTGTAGCAATCGCATTTTGTTCTAACATTTCTGCTTCTTCCTTTGTTAGCAAAGGCACCAACCATGTTACAATAAATGCAGGAATAGTTGCTATTAATACCCAAATAAAAAACTCTTTGTAACCTAAATAATCGCTTACAAAACCACTGACCATTGATGGAATCATGAATCCTAAATTCATTAATCCGCTACCAAAAGCATAATGAGCCATTTTGTATTTACCTGGTGCTATATTTTGCATCATAAATAATATTAAACCCACAAATCCAAAACCATAACCAAAATATTCTATAGCAACAGCAGCACCTATTACATACAAATTTTGAGGCAGTGTAACTGCTAAAAAAGTATATGCTAAAAAAGGGATGTTAAAAAAGGCACACAAAACCATTAATGTTTTACGAGAAAGCCCTTTATTAGATACAAAATATCCTGCAATTACCGAACCTAACACAAATGCTATAGAACCACAAACACCATACAAAACACCAATATCAGAGGTAGATAAGCCCAAGCCACCTTCTACCCTCGATGCTTTAAAAAATAGTGGTGTTATTTTAATGGCTTGTCCTTCTGCAAATCTGTAAAACACTATAAAAGCCAAACTAAACCAAATATTTTTCTTTTGAAAAAAAGTAACCACAACATCTTTTAAAGTTGCAAATCCTTCTTCAATAGATTGTACTTGTTGCGATGGCTTACCTGATGGCAACATTTTTTTATTATAAAATCCTAAAGCAATCATTATTAATCCATACAAAAACATAACAAACATCCATGCCGTTGGAATGCCCCATTTCTTTTCTAACTCACCAGCTAAATATACCAATACACCACCTGATAATACTTTTGCTATGTTATAACAAGCACCTTGCCATCCTACATATCTTGCTTGCAATTCTGGTGTTAATTCATTCAAATACACACCATCTGCTGCTGTATCATGTGTGGCTCCACTAATAGCAATAATGGAAAAAAGAGCAATAGAAATACTAAAAAAATAGTCTAGTTGTAAACTTAAACCAACCAATCCAAATAAAACACCTGTAAACATTTGAGTAATGTAAACGAAGAATTTTTTGGTTTTATACATTTCTAAAAATGGCCCCCATAGTGGTTTTATTGTCCATGGTAGCATAATTAAAGATGTCCAAAACGCAATACTTGCATCTGAAATACCCATGTTTTTATACATTAACGAACTAGCAGCTGCTAATGCAACAAAGGGCAAACCCATGGCAAACCATGTAGTTGGTATCCAAAAAATGGGGTTAATGGTTTTGCTATTTGGTGTATCCACTTTATTTAATTTTATAAATATAAAGCGAAAGTTAATAAAATATTTTATTAACAAGTGCAAGATTCATAAATTTTTATTTAAGTTCGTTGTGTAAATTTTAATTCATGAAACGATTGTGTACATTTTCTTTCACTAAACTACTTTTTGCTTTTGTTATTTTAACAAGCATTCACTGCTCTAAAAAAACAACTGTAAGTTATACACCTCCTGCTAATGGTGGCGGTGGCGGTACCAATCCAAATCCACCTGTTTGGGATGTAAATGCCTTAAGAGGTACTTGGGTAACTACGGCTGCAAGTACAGCTCTTGACAGTAGAGATAATATTAAACAAACCGTATTAAACTGTAAGGCTGCTAATATCAATCATATTTTTATGGTTGTGTATAACAATGGTAGAACCATGTATCCTAGCACTGTTATGAACAATTTAATAGGCAAACCAATTTCTGAACGCTTTGCAGGAAGAGACCCTTTACAAGAAATGATAACAGAAGCACATGCTGTTGGTATTAAAGTGCATGCATGGTTTGAATATGGATTTGCTGCATCTTTTTCTGCAAGTGGTGGACCTATTGTGGCTGCAAAACCAAATTGGGCAGCTAAGGATATTAGTGGAAATTTAGTAGTAAAAAATGGTTTTGACTGGTTAAATGCTTTTGATCCAGAGGTACAAAAATTTATGATTGATTTATTTAAAGAAGTAACTGAAAAATACAATGTTGATGGGGTTCAAGGAGATGATCGTTTACCTGCTGTTCCATCATCATCTGGTTACGATACTTATACAGTAAACTTGTATAAATCTGAAAACGGTGGAAGCAATCCACCAACAAATGCAATGGATGCAGGTTGGATTAGTTGGAGAGCAAAAAAACTTACTGCGTTTTTAAAAAGACTTCGTACAGAAGTAAAAACGTTAAAGCCAAATATTCAATTTACCATGAGTCCTAGTGCTTATCCATTTGCTTTGAATGAATATTTGCAAGATTGGCCAGCTTGGGTAGATAGTAGTTTTGTAGATGCCATTTTACCACAATGTTATAGATACGATATATCGGCTTATAATGCTACCATTGCACAACAAAAATCGTATTATAAAAATACTTCTGTTCCATTTTATCCAGGTGTTTTAATTAAATCAGGAACATATTTAGTATCAGATTTATTTTTAACCCAAATGATTCAAACCAATAGAAGCAATGGTTTTAAAGGAGAATGTTTTTTCTTTTATGAAGGAATTAAAGATAAACCTGCATTCTTTAAAGATCAATATCCATACATTAAATAGGCATTATTACTACCTTGAACAAACAAACACAATCGCATGAAAAAATGCTTTTTATTAGCTGTACTATTAGTGTGCAGCTTTTTTGTTTACAGTCAAAAACTTACTGCATTCGTAGATCCATTTTTGGGAACAGGAGGTCATGGTCATGTTTATCCTGGTGCTACCGTTCCATTTGGTATGGTTCAACTAAGTCCTGATAATGGCGTTGAAGGTTGGGATTGGTGTAGTGGTTATCATTACAGTAGTAAAACCATTGCAGGATTTAGCCATACACATTTAAGTGGAACAGGAATAGGTGATTGGTGCGATATTTCAGTATTACCACTTACAGATACAAACCAAATACGAAACGAAAAGATTTTGATTCCTTTTAATCATCAAAATGAAAGTGCAAAACCTGGTTATTACCAAGTAAAATTAGATAATAACATAAACTGTGAACTTACAGCTTCCACAAGAAATGGCTATCATAAATATACTTTTCCCAACAAAACTGGATGGCTAAGATTTGATATGGGTTTTAGAATTAATTGGGATAAAAGTACCGATGGCATGTTGCAAATTGTAGATGATTATACAATTGTTGGTTATCGCTTTAGTACAGGTTGGGCTAAAGGACAAAAAGTATATTTTGCTGCAAAATTTTCTGAAAAAATAGGTAGCTATATTTTTATTGATGATTCTTTACAAACGAATAAAAAAGCAATTGGTAAACATGTAAAAGTAGCTTTGCAGTTTGCAACCTCAAAAGCTTTATTCGTAAGGGTTGGAATTAGTTCTGTAAGTACAGAAAAAGCACTACAATCTTTAAATGAAACTGCAAATAAAACCTTTGAGAATGTAGTAATAAATGCAGATAATTTGTGGGAAAAAGAGTTGGAAAAAATTAAGATAAACACCGATAACAAACCACAAGCAATTCAGTTTTATTCTGCCTTGTACAGAACCTGCTTGGCACCTGTTGTGCATAGTGATGAAGACGGTGCATATCAAACACATGATGGTTTAAAAAAACAATTTACCACAGGTAAAAATAAGTACACCGTATTTTCTCAATGGGATGTTTTTAGGGCATTAAATCCTTTGTTTACAATTACACAAACCAAGAGATTGCCTGACATGATTAACAGCATGTTGCAATTGTATAAAGACAATGGTTTATTACCTGTTTGGGATTTAAGCACTTGGGAAGCCAACACTATGACTGGCTATCATAGTGTGCCAATTTTTGCCGATGCAATCTTAAAAAACATGAAGGGCTTTGATTATGAATTGGCATATACAGCTATGCGTAAAAGTGCATTTCAGCAACAAAGAGCTACACCAGAATATATTCAGTATGGATATGTGCCACAAGATAAACATGGATGGAGTGTTACCATTACTCTAGAATATGCTTTTGATGATTGGTGTATTGCTCAAGTGGCTAAGAAATTAGAAAAAACAAAAGACTATGAATTGTTTATAAAACGAGCATTGAGCTATAAACAACTCTTTGATAGTGCAACCACTTTTATGAGAGCGAAAGATAGCAAGGGAAAATTCGTAGAACCATTTGATCCATTGTTTTCTGAACATGGTTTTGATGGTCAATACGTAGAAGGCACAGCATGGCAACATAGCTTTTTTGTTCCACACGATGTACAAGGATTTGCAAATTTATTTGGAGGAAAAGAAAAGCTAATAGCAAAGCTAGATGCATTATTTACATCACCATCCATATTACATGGTGAAAACGTTTCAGCAGATGTTACAGGATTAATTGGTCAGTATGCTCATGGAAACGAACCTAGTCATCACATCATTTATATGTATACAATTTTAGGTGCACCTGAAAAAGCAGCTAAATGGTTAAAAGTAGTGATGGATAGTGTTTACAAAACAGGACCAGATGGATTAAGTGGAAACGATGATTGTGGCCAAATGAGTGCTTGGTATATTTGGACTACTTTAGGAATGTATCCATTAAACCCAGCTTCTGGAAATTATGTGTTTGGACTACCATTTATAAATAGTGCTACCATACAATTACCCAATGGAAAAAAATTATCAATAAAAGTTGAAGGCGAAACTAAAAAGGGAAAAAGGAAGCAGTTATTCGCTGCCATTTTAAATAACAAACCCATTTCTACTCAACAAATACAACACAAACAACTTTTAGAAGGCGGAACACTAATTTTAAAAGTAAAATAAATTATTAAAGAAGTTGTCTCAAAAAGGGGCAGCTTTTTTTATGCTATTTATCAAAAAATGATTCTTAAATATTTTAAAACATGACAAAAGTCATGTTTTTGGTTGAGTAAGGTCATAATTAAGCTAAAAGCTACGGATTAATTTGCACTTAAATCAGCGTCCGTATGTTATCACAATTAGAATCATTGAGTAGCAATGCACTTACGTTAGAGGGCGTTTGTGAACTAATAGAAAAAAAATATCATGCAGGTATTAATAAATCTTGTTTTATTATAGACCAATTTTTAACCGAACATCCACAACAAAGGTCCGGTTCATCTACAAGTTCTGAATTGGTAGATCTGTTGTTTCATAAATTAAGAGATGAGCTAACACATATTTTTTTAAAAGAGTCTGGTATTTTGTTTATGTGTATTAAAAAGAAATGTAAAAATTTAACACGCCAGCAATGTGGTTGTTTAGATAGTAAGGTTGTAGAAAGCGTATTTAAAACACATCAAGTAGTCATTAACATAACCCAGAAATTACGGCATATTCTTAATAATTACAATGTTCCTAACCATTGTAGTGTAGAGTGGAAAGCGTGTATCAACGAGTTTTTTCAATTAGAAAATATGATTTTACAATGGATACATATTGAGCAAAACTTTTTGTATCCTAAAATTCATCATACCAAAGAAGTTTCACACCAAATAAAAGGCAATTCTAATGGTAAATAAAAGTGCAATAGCAACACACACACAATGTTTTCATTGTGGAGAAGAATGTACACACACTACTATACAGGTAGCTGAAAAAAGTTTTTGTTGCGATGGCTGCAAAATGGTGTACGAAATATTGAATAAAACGGGCTTGTGCGATTATTATACATTGAGCAAAAATCCAGGAATAAATCAACGCATAAAAGTTAGAGAAAATAAGTTTTCCTTTTTAGAAGATGCATCTATTATTCAGCAATTAATTAGTTTTAAAAATGGAGAACAAACGCATATTACTTTTTACTTGCCACAAATACATTGTAGCAGTTGTTTATGGCTGTTAGAAAACTTGCATCATATTCAAAATGCAATTATTAGTAGTAAAGTAAACTTTAATAAAAAAGAGGTAGATATTATTTTTAACCATCAACAAATTTCGTTGAAGCAAGTAGCTGAAACGCTTACAAGCATTGGTTATGAGCCATATATTAGTTTGCAACAATTGGGTAATAAAAAAACATTCATAAACAAATCTAAAATTTACAAATTAGGTGTTGCAGGTTTTTGTTTTGCCAATATAATGTTGTTTAGCTTTCCTGAATATTTGGGTATAGACGCTAAAGAGCAACAGCTAAGTTTTATGTTTAGATACTTAAATGTATTACTTAGTTTACCTGTATTTTTTTACAGTGCATCTGAGTTTTATATAAGTGCATGGAAGGGTTTAAAACACCGCTTTTTAAATATCGATGCTCCAATAGTTTTAGCCATTATTGTTACTTTTTGTAGAAGTCTTTTTGAAGTAATTACCAATAGTGGTAGCGGCTATTTTGATAGTATGAGTGGTATTGTTTTTTTTATGTTGGTAGGAAGAGTGTTGCAAGATAAAACCTATGAGCAGCTTAATTTTGAAAGAGATTATACAGCTTATTTTCCAATAGCAGTTACAAGAATCAACAATCAAAAGCAAACAATAGTAAGCTTACCCGATATTCAATTAAATGATACCTTACTCATTCATCAAGAAGAGTTGATACCCACTGATGGAATAATTACAAGAGGGAAAGCATTGATAGATTATAGTTTTGTAACTGGTGAAAGTATACCTGTAGTAAAAGAAATGGGTGAAATTGTATATGCTGGTGGAAAGCAGGTAGGTGGTAATATTGAAATTTTAGTGATAAAAGAAGTTGCCCAAAGCTATCTTACAAAGCTTTGGAACAACGATGCTTTACAACAAGATAAAAATACGTCTACTGATTCGTTTGTTCATTTGTTAAGTAAATACTTCACTTGGATTGTTTTATTAATTGCAACTGCTTCAGGAACATTTTGGTATTTCAATAATAGTGAACTGATGTGGCCTGCTATTACAGCTGTATTAATCATTGCTTGTCCTTGTGCATTGTTGCTGAGTAATACGTTTACCAATGGCAATATCTTACGCATTTTAAGTAGCAATAAATTGTATTTGAGAAACGCACAAACAATAGAAGCACTTGCCAATATTAACCATATTGTATTCGACAAAACAGGTACATTAACCAAAAGAGAGCAGCAAACAATTGTTTATGAAGGCAATATATTATCGAACAATGCAAAACATAAAATTGCTTCTTTAGCATCTTATTCTACACATCCATTAAGTAAAGCCATATATAGTTTTTTACAACAACAAGAAGCCTTGCCAGTAATAGCTTTTAAAACATTTGCAGGCAGTGGTATTGAAGGATTTGTAAATGATGATTATATCGCTTTAGGATCTAAACAATTTATATTGAATCAATCTGTAGAAACAGAATCAGAAACAGCTGTTTATGTGGCAATTGAAGGAAAAGTA
>Ga0114938_1000803_pt1 | contig 22737 bp, 21 predicted proteins | sample AshMeaBigSpring_FD_88675 | JGI IMG/M metagenome (GOLD analysis project Ga0114938, IMG submission 88675) | Groundwater microbial communities from Big Spring, Nevada to study Microbial Dark Matter (Phase II) - Ash Meadows Big Spring | ecosystem: Environmental > Aquatic > Deep subsurface >...
TGTATATCGTACCCAACTATAAAGGAGGGATCAACTCATGAATCAAATCTGGGGCTCTATGGAGCAATACAATACGGTCGTATGGCATTGGCCGATCGCGGTTTATCTCTTCTTAGCGGGACTTTCCGCCGGAGCGATTATCTCCGCAATCGTCGTAAAATGGATGAAAGGTAACGATGTTTCCCCTTGGGACGGAATTATTAAAGCGGGAGCGATTTTAGCACCCGTTACGATCGGTGCGGGTTTATGCCTTTTGATTTTCGATCTGACCCGACCGTTGATGTTTTGGAAATTGTTGATTCACTATAACTTCGGCTCGGTGATGACGATCGGTGTTTTGGCCTTGTTTGCATACATGCCGGTTTCGATTTTGTTCTTACTCGGCGTGTTTAAAAAAGAGTTAGCCGTGGACGGTCCGTTTAAATTCTTGGCACCGATTGCGGATTTGGCACTCAATTACGGTAAAGCATTGGAAGCGATTACGCTCGTCTTAGCGGTGGGCGTAGGCGCGTATACGGGTTTCTTACTCTCGGCAATGAACAGTTATCCGCTTTTAAATACGCCCGTTCTTCCGGCACTTTTTTTGGCTTCGGGTGTATCGGCTGGTATTTCGGCAAACCTTGTCGTCGGACTGTTGTTCTTTACGCACGCAACCAAAGACGCCAACGTAAGCTATTTACACGGACTGGATATTAAAGTGATCTTTGCGGAGCTCTTTTTTATCTTCATTCTTTTCGTGGGAATGATGTACCAAGGAGGCGCAACGGCGCATGCAGGAGCGGCGGCACTCAGTACGGGCGGTCTTTCAACCCTTCTTTGGGTGGGCGTCATCGGTTTAGGCTTGCTTCTTCCTATCGGGTTGAACTTTGCTCTACCTCACGGAGTCAAACACTCTCACGCTTTTGTTATCTTTAACGCTCTTATCGTTTTGGTAGGCGTTTTAGCACTGCGTTACTACATGCTTTATGCCGGACAAACCTTCGTCGGCTAAAGAATATGCCACCCCTTAGAGTCAAAGCTCTAAGGGGTTTTTTCGTCCCTTTATGAAGTCGTAGCGTAAGATTTTTCTTTTGTTGTGATACAATACGTTTTTCGTATTATTTTCAAAGGAATCGTCATGAAGTTGTATTCTCTTGTTTATGATGATTTAAAGAGCTTACAAGCCTTCGTTGAAGCGCACTTTCATGCCGATCAACATCTTTTCATACAACTTTTTAGCGGAAGTCACGATCGTACCGTGCTTCAAACTATTTTAGATTATCTGCATACCCGTTTACCGCAAAGCGTGCTGATCGGAGCGACGAGTGCCGGAGAAATCCACCGAGCCCAAATTTCCCAAGAGACGATCGTTCTTTCGTTTTGCCTTTTGGAAACTTCACGTGCGAGCATTTACTATCTCGACGTTGCCGATCGAAAAAGTGCTTATGAAATCGCATCGCGCGCGATAACGCCTTTGACGAAAGTCTGTATCGCTTTTACCGAACCTTTAAAAAGCAAAGAAAACGAAGCGTTTATTCAGGCTTTAGGCGAAGCCGCCGCGCACGTCGTCGTTGCCGGAGGAAACGCCGCCGATCGTTTCGCGTTCGCGCAAACCTATCTGTTTCATGCCGACCGCATCGAAGATCACGGCGTCGTTTTGGCACTTTTGGAAGGTGACACCTTACATGTACATCAAGATTACTCTTTCGGATGGACGCAAATCGGTAAAACGATGACGGTCACGCGCTCTAAAGGAAACGATTTGTACGAACTCGATCATCAACCGATCGAAGCGGTTTATCGGCACTATTTGGGAAGCGATATGATTCGCGGTTTACCCGCGAGTGCTATCGCATTTCCGTTGGTGTCGCAAAGCGAGAACGTAGAAGTGTGCCGCTCAATCGTGGGCGTCAATGAAGACCGCTCGTATCGTTTTGCCGGAGAGTTTCGCGAGGGGGATCGCGTGCGTTTTGCCATCGGCAATATCGAAGAGATTATGCAAAAAGCCGAAATGTTGCAACACACGCTTTGTGAAAATGCGATCGAAGCGATGTTTATTTACTCCTGTGCCGTTCGAAAATATTTTTTGAAAGACCAATTGCATTACGAGTTGGAATTGTTTGAGCAAATCGCTCCTACGGTCGGTTTTTTTACCTACGGCGAGTTTTACCGCGGTCATACCGCCAATCATCTCTTAAACGTTACGACGACGATTTTAGCCCTTAGCGAATCTTCTATCCGCAACGTTCCGCTCAAAAAACCGATGGCGCGTCCCACGGATTCGGTGTTAAAATTTTTGACGCATTTGGTCAATACGACGCAATGCGAACTAGACGAAAGCGTCAATTTTTTACGCCAGTATAAAACCGTTTTAGACCACAGTGCTATTTTTTCGAAAATGGATACGCAAGGCTACATTACCTACGTTAACGATGCATTCTGTGCCGCCACGGGGTATAGCAGAGACGAAATTATCGGCACGCAACACAGCCGTTTTCGATACCCCGAAAAGAATGAATCGGCGTATAACGTTTTGTGGGAAACAATTAAGTCTCAGCAGATTTGGCAAGGTGTTTTAAAATGTCTGAACCGCCAAGGCGAAACGTTTTACATCAAAAGCACCTTGGTTCCCGTAGTGAACGAACACGGAAAAACGATAGAGTACGTTACGAGCAGCACGGACATTACGGAGCAAATCGTTAAAGAGCGCATCATTCAAGAACAGCTCATCGACGAATTGACGGGTCTTGGCAACCGTCAAGCTCTTTTTAACGAAATCCGAAGCGATCGAAACGAAAAGATGCTGATGCTCATCAATCTGATCGGTTTTTCGGAAATCAACGACTATCTAGGATACGACGTCGGTGATGCATTGCTCAAAGAGATCGGAACGTTGCTCGACCAACGTTTTTCGGAAAATCACCGCGTCGTTTTTCGTATCAACGGAGACGAATTTGCCTTGCTGATCAAAGAAAACGATAACGTGTGGCAACATAAAAACAGCGATAAACTCTACCGAATGATTCACTATCTTGAGAAACATATTTTTGTGATTCAAGGCTACGAAATCGTCGTACGCCTCAACGTCGGTATCGCTTCGGGATGCGACCAGCATATCTACATGCAATCGCATATCGCGCTTAAAGAGGCGAAAAAACGCGATGAGGTGATCGTGACCTATAACCTCAACGAAACGCTTAAAGACAAAACAAAACACAATATTCAAATCATTCATAAAATCCAACACGCCGTCGAAAACGACCGTATCGTGCCGTTTTATCAAGGAATTTACGACAATGCGCAAAAAAAGATTACCAAGTACGAAGTGTTAATGCGCTTGGAAGAGGAAGACGGAAGCTACTTAAGTCCGTACCACTTTTTGGAGCAAGCCAAAAAAACGCGGCTTTACGAAAAGCTAACGAAGATTATGATTCAAAAATCCTTTGCCTATCTCCACGACAAGGATGTTGCTTTTTCGCTGAACCTCAATGTCCGCGATATTCTCTCCGTGTCGGTTAAAGAGTGTTTGTACGACGCGATTCGCCGATACGGTTGCGGCGATCGGGTCATTTTAGAAATCGTCGAGAGTGAGGGTATCGACAATTTTGAAGAGATGAGCTTTTTTATTCAAGAGGCAAAAGCACTGGGATGCCGTATCGCTATCGATGATTTCGGTACGGGGTACTCCAATTTTTCCTATTTGGCGCGACTTAAGATCGACTACGTTAAGATCGACGGCTCGTTAATTCAAGAGATTGATACCGATCCGACCAAAGAGATGACGGTTGAGACGATTGTCTCGTTTGCGCATAAAATGGGATATAAAATCGTCGCCGAATTTGTCGATAAACAGACGGTTCAAGACAAACTGGAACGCTTAAACGTCGACTTTTCCCAAGGTTATCTTTTCAGCAAGCCGCACAAAGTTATAGAGCTTTAAAGCGAAAATACCTTACAATAAGACAGAATTCTTACATCATTTGCGTAAGAGAAAAATCTTTAAGCGAGCCATGCGTGATAGAGTCTTATGCCCGACGACGATTTCTTCAATTTTCAACCGCCGCGCTTAGCATGCAAGGCAGTCTCCGTGCTTTAGAGCCAAGCGTGCTCAAAGGCGAAGACAAGTGGGTGCGAAGCGTCTGTGAAATGTGCAGTAGCCGTTGTGCTATCGACGTACGCGTGGTGGACGGAAAACCCGTATGGCTTCAGGGCAATGCATTTGACGCGCGTATGCATACGAGCATTTGCGCCAGAGGACTCTCGGGCGTTTCGCAGTTATACGACAAAGATCGCCTCACGACGCCGCTGATTCGCGTCGGACAACGCGGCGAAAACCGTTGGAGAGAAGCATCCTTAGACGAAGCTTTGTCGTTTGTTGCCTCGTCGATGCAGCGTTTGAAAAAAACCTACGGTGCACAGAGCATGCTTTTTTCGTCCAAAACGGGCGAATCGTTCGATCTTTTATCCTCTTTTGCCTCTAACTACGGCTCTCCCAATACCTTTTCACATTGGAGTTCCTGCCCTATTGCAATTGAAAGCGCATTGGAGCAAACGTTCGGCGAACGGGCATATCGGGATTTTGAGCATGCCGACTATATCGTCAATTTCGGACACAACCTCTTTGAGGGATTGGATATTCCCTTAAGCAAAGCCATGGCGCGTTTTGCGGCGAACCCTTCCAAAAAATTGATCGTGCTCGATCCGAGGTTTTCGATGATGGCGGGCAAGGCGGACGAGTGGTATCCGATTAGAGCAGGGCAAGACCTTGCGTTTGTCTTAAGCCTTTTACATGTATGGCTCAGAGACGCTAAATACGATCATGCGTTTGTGCAGCGTTATTGCATCGGATTGGACGCGCTTAAAGCCTCTTTGAAGGAGACGACGCCGCAATGGCAAGAGCGTTACACCGGAATCGATGCGAGAACGATCGAGCGATTGGCGGACGAAATTTACCGCGCCGCGCCGCGATGTATTCTCGATTGGGGGCACAAAGCAACGACCTCTCCGGCGGAGTTTCAGCGAACCCGAGCGATTTTAATCGCAAACGTTCTAATGGGAAACGTGGAGAAAAAAGGCGGTATCTACTTCGCCAAGACGCCCGAAATGTTAAACGAATTGCTCCAAAAACCGCTTTTTCCGCTGCTTCAATCACCCTATCCCGCTCCGAACGTCGGCATTTCGCGTATCGACGGTGCAGGTGAAGAGGGAAGCGCGTATCGGTTCGTTCCTAAAAAACACGGCGTACTCAATTCGATTGCGGATGCGATTTTAACGCAACAACCCTATGCGATAAAAGGATGGTTTTTAACGCGCCACAATCCGCTGGTAACCGTTGCCGATCCGCAAAAAATGAGAGCGGCGATGGCGACGTTGGAGTTGATCGTCGTAAACGACATTTACATGAGCGATACGGCGATGATGGCAGACGTGGTTTTGCCCGAAGCGACCTATTTAGAGCGGGACGAGGGCATTCACGTGCATCAGGGGCTTATTCCCTCCTATACGATGCGCAATCGCGCCTTGATGCCTTTACGCGGTACTCAAAGCTTACGCGAAACGGTTCGAAGATTGGCCGACGCTTTGGGTTTCGGCGATGCCTACCCGTGGAAAACGATCCAAGAGCTTCGTGCGTACCAAGCCAAAGGCGATAGCGCGTTGTTGGAAAGTCTCGTGAAGCGAGGATACGTGCAAGCGACGATTCCGCCGCTTTTTTTACGAGAAGAGGCGAGTGTGCGTGCCTTTTGCGAACGCTATGCACACGTTGATCTTATGCGCGTATCGGAGATGTTCGAACGTCGACGCAAAACACCTTCGGGCAAAATCGAGCTCTTTTGCGCGCATATCGAAGAGGCGTTTGCGGGATACGGCGTACCTTGTGCCGTCGATATGGACGTACAACACAACTATCCTTACACGTTGATTTCGGGTAAGAGCGCGATTCACACCAACGCCCATACGCAAAACGTCCCTTACCTTCACGCGTTGATGTCCGAAAACCCGCTTTGGATGCACCCGAGTACGGCAAAAGCCCACGGTTTACGTCCGAACGATACGTGTTACATCGAAAACGAGATCGGCAAAGAGAAGGTTAAAGTGTTTATAACGGAGGGAATTCGTCCCGATACGCTCTTTTTGTATATGGGATTCGGGCGGCAAACGCCTTTACTGCCTAAGATTGATCGTAAAGGATCCAGTGCTTCGAAACTGCTGTCGCTACAAACCGCACCGGTTTGCGGTGCGATGATTACAAATACCGGCGTTCGTATCGTGAGGGCATAACGATGGCAAAAGCGTATCGACTGATTTTCGACGAAAACCTTTGCATCGGTTGCCAAGCCTGTAACGTGGCATGCCGTTTGGAAAACGACGTTCCCGAAGAGGTGTATCGTTTGCAGGTACATGTCACGACGCACGGCGTTTTTCCGCACCTTGGAATGCACTTTGAAAGGCGTTCGTGCGTCATGTGCGACGAGCCCCCGTGCGTGAGCGTGTGCCCTACGGGTGCGTCGTTTCAAAGCAAAGACGGTTTGGTCCATATTCACGAGTCGCAATGCATTACATGTAAGTATTGTATTTTAGCGTGTCCTTACCATGCGCGTTTTATCAATCCGGTCAAAAACGTGGTCGAAAAATGCACGTTTTGTTTTGAGAGCAGGCTTTCTAAAGCCTTAGATCCCGCATGCGTTAGCGTCTGTACGACCGAAGCCTTACGTTTCGGCGACATGGATCAAGAGGATTCGGCGGTTGCGATGCTTTCACGCAAAGAGACGGTGCTCTTTCCCAAAGCGCATCTGGGGACAAAACCGAAAGTTTGCTTCATTCCCGCACGCAAAGGAGCGAAAGTATGAGCCCGATGTGGGGAAGTACGGCACAGTACGAAGTGATCCATTGGTCGTGGGCCATTGCGATCTACCTCTTTCTCGCCGGCATCAGTGCGGGTTCGATTATCGTCGCTTTGCTGGTCAAATGGAACCGACACGAACGTAGCAACTCGTCCATCTGGGACGCGATGATCAAATCGGGAACGTTGGTCGCTCCTGTATCGATCTTAGCGGGACTCTTTTTGTTGGTTGCGGATTTAGGGCGTCCGTTGTCGTTTTATTGGCTTTTGATTCGTTTTAATCCTCTCTCCGTTATGAGCTTGGGCGTTCTCTTTTTATTGATTTATACGCCGATCGTGCTGGTTTTTACGCTCTTGGTGTTTGAGCGAACGATCGTGAAATACGCATGGCTTTCGCCTTTGGGAAGTTTTGTCGAATGGGTCAAGAGTTTGCATTCGTATGCAAAAACGATCGAGTATTTTTTAATGGGTGCGGCATTGTGCGTCGGTTCTTACACGGGTTTTTTGCTTTCGGCGTTGTATGCGATTCCGCTTTGGAACAGTCCGGTCTTGCCGATCGTTTTTTTGACGTCGAGCATCTCTTCGGGAATTGCGGTCAATATTTTGATCGGATTGGTTTTTTTTAAAAGTACCATTAACACGGAGAGCATCAAATACCTTTTGGTGCTGGATTTACGGGTTATTATGACCGAATTGCCGCTTTTGGGTATCTTTTTCGTCGGTCTTTTTTACGGCGGCGGCGAAGTCTCGTCGATGGCAAAAGCGGCCCTCAGCCACGGCGGATTGGCGTTGATCTTTTGGCTCGGAGTCATCGGTATCGGTTTATTATTGCCGCTTGCGACGGTCATTTTAGCGTTACGAAGCCACGTTTATCGGGTCGGATATATTTTAACCAACGCGACGGCGGTGCTTTTGGGCGTTTTATTGTTGCGTTATTACATCATTTACGCCGGACAAATATACCTCGGATAAGGACGATTATGAAACTTTTACTGCTCGAAGACGACTACAATTACAACGAAAGCATTAAAGAGTATTTGGAGTTTTTGGGCTATGAAGTCGATGCCTTTTTTGACGGAGAGAGTGCTTTGGATGCGATTATGCAAAAAACCTATTATCTGTTTTTGTTGGACGTCAAAGTTCCCAAGCTGAACGGTCACGAGCTGATCAAATACATCAAAGAAGCCAAGATTACTACGCCGATTATCATCATTACGTCTTTGGTCGATATCGACAATATCGCTATCGGGTATGAGCTTGGCTGTAACGATTATCTCAAAAAACCTTTTGAACTCAAAGAGTTGGAACTTCGCGTCAAAGAGCTGATTAAAAAGCATTATCAAACGGGCAACGAAGGGTTGTTTGAGCTGGCATGCGGTCTTCGCTTCAATTTTGAAACGGGCGAGATCAAAAAAGAGGACCAAACGATTATTCTAAGCTCCAAAGAACAAGAGTTGGTGCGTTTCCTCATTCGACGCAAAAATACTTTCTGCGATATCGAAACTCTGCGTGAAAACGTTTGGGAAGGCAAAGAGATCAGCTATGCCGACATTCGGATGTACATTCGAAAGATCAGACTCAAAGTAGGCGTCGAAGCCTTCATTAAATCCTCACGCGGGTTGGGGTATAAAATCGATGTTGACGCTTAATCCGTTTCGTTCGGTTTGGCTTTATACGCTAATCGTCATGGCACTTTTTAGCGTTCCGAGTTTTTTTGCGATTCAAAGTACCGTCACGGAAGAAAAATATAAAGCTTCGCAAGAGCTTTTCGAGTGGGTCTCAACGCACGAAAAAAGCATTTTTGCCAAAGAGGAGTTCGATATTCCTCGGAGCGTACGGTTTCATCTCAATATTTACGACGAAACGCATACGCTTTTGTACCGAGGCATCGAATCGACCTTAGAGGACGTCCAGTTTAAAATACGCGTGGTGTATCCGTTTTTGTACTACCAAAAAGCGGTACAAACCGACGATCGAGGGCTTTTTTTCGTGGTGGTTCAAACCAAACTGAATTATGCCAAGATTATTTTCGTAACGACGATGCTTTTTTTTATCGTTTTATTTTTGATCTACCTTTTGAGCAACGTCTTCGTGCATTCAAGCATCTATCCGTATCAGCGGATGCAACGCTATATGAACGATTTCTTTAACGATTCGATGCATGAACTTAAAACGCCTTTGGGCGTCATTAACATTAACGTCGAGTTGCTCTCCAATTACGTGAGCTCTTCCAAACACCTTCAGCGCATTAAAGCGGCGACCAAACAGATGCAAATGACCTACGAAGACGTGGAGTATTATATTAAACACAAAAAGGTGGTGTATGCCAAAGAGCCGATCAACCTTTCGGAATACCTCGGGTTGCGTATCGCGTTTTTTGAAGATATCGCACGCTCGAAATCCATCGTTTTAAAGTATGAGATCGAAGAGTCGATGATGATTTTTATCAGTAAGGTCGAACTGCAACGTATCCTCGACAATACGCTCTCTAATGCAATTAAGTATTCGTTTTTTCAAGGTGTCGTCGAAATATACCTACATCGAAAGGACGAAAGCAGCTGTATTTTGAGCTTTATCGATCACGGACAGGGCATTAAAGATCTCTATAAAGTCTTTGAGCGTTTTGAGAGAGAAGACGGCGTGCAAGGCGGTTTTGGTTTGGGGCTCAATATCGTTCAAAATATATGCAATAAAAACGACGTCGATATCGACATCGAATCGTACGAGAACCAAGGATCGCGCTTTACCTACGTCTTTAAGCTCGATCATCAAAAATGGCTCGATAAAGTTGAAAACGAACAAAAGGCTTTAACATGATGAAAGAAAAACGTTTTTTCTTCAGCGCATTACTCATGCTCTTCTTTGGACTGTGTATCCTTTTTTTATACAACAAATCGATTTCGTTCGAAGAGGACGAAACCCTGAAAAAACAGATGGACGCGTTGCTTTTGACGTTGCACAATAAGATCGAAGAGACGACGCACGTCTCTTTGGCGAGCTCGGTTATTTTAGCCAAAAGTCCTTACGTGATCGGTTGCCTTCAAAACCAAGATCGAACGCAGTGTTTGGATTATTTGCTCGACATTAAAAATACGATGGCACTCTCGGGCGTATTTGAAAATGCGCGTTTGCACCTGCATACCAAAGAGTTTAAAAGTTTTATGCGCTTATGGGATTACCGCAACGAAAGTAACGACGATTTGAGTGCTTTTCGCCATGCGCTTGAAAAAGTCAAAGCGACCAAACACTCCATTAAAGGAATTGAGATCGGGCGTAACGGTATGTTTATGCGTGCGATCGCTCCGGTTTTCAACCAAGAAGAGTATGTCGGAACGATCGAAACGGTCGTGGATTTTAAAGATATGAGCCGTTATTTCAAAAAAGACGGCGTGGAACTGTACGTTTTGATGAAAAACGAATACGCCGACATCGCCAATGCTTCGGAATATCCTAAAAATCTTAGGCTCGATAACTACACGATCGTCAATCAACCGACCAACGGACTGCATTTCATCAAAAGTGCTAATTTTCAAGGCACGGGCTATCTGAAAATGGGAGACAGTTACGTGCTATACACGCCGATAGTCGATATTAACGGCGAGCATATCGGTTTTTTCGTCTTAACGTGGAGCGAAAGCCTCTCCTTAGCGTCGTTTAAAGGCTAAGGTGCTTTCGCGCGTTGTTGCGGATACGATCCATACCCATGTAAAACTCTTTCATTAAGACCAAAAAGAGGTAGTCGCCGAATTCGGTCGTTTTGATCGTATGCTCGTCTTCGACGATCGTTTTTGCCAAACGAAGCAACATGAGTTCTTTGCCCAACGCCTCTTCGATTTCGACGCCGAACATATTCAAGAATTTTTTCTTGGAAAGTCTACCGTTGAACAGATCGACCATCAGGCGGTAATACATCTGTGAATTTTGGGGAAAAGTTTTTTCTTTAATCACGGCACTGTGACGGTTTTGAATATGTTTGGAGTATTGATCGAGTGCAAATTCGTTTAAGTAGAGCGTCTCTTTTAAAAAGCTAAACGAACCCGAACCTACGCCGACATACTCTTCGTGATCGATGATATATTCGTCGATGATGGCGTCTTGTTCTTTGGAAAACGACCAACCGTGACGTGAAGGATAGACTGTTTTGAGCTGTTTCTTAATCGTTTTAAAAAAAGCCATTTCGTTGCTCATGCTAAACTCTCCGAGGCTTTTACGGACGCTGTTCTTGACCAACGATGAGGTCATCAGCGGATAAATACTCGTTTGTTCCGGAGAGAGTTTTTTCAGAAGTTCCAAATCTCGAACGAGTCCGGCTTCGCTTTGTTCGGGAAAATTAAAGATCAAATCGACGCTCGTGATCGGTAAAATGCCGAGCATTGATTCAATTTTGCGGTAGACCTCTTCGCCGGAGCCGAATTTTTCAAAGCGCCCGAGTTTTTTAAGAAGCGCGTCGTCAAAGGTTTGCACGCCGATAGAGAGGCGATCGATGAGACCGTCTAAACGTAAAACGGTTTTCGGTTTAATATGGTTAGGATCGCTCTCGCACGAGACGTGTTGAATATTGAACTGCGTTTTAATTAATTCGATCGTTTGAATCAGTTCATCTTCATCGATCAGCGGCGTACCTCCGCCGATCACCAGATAGTCAAAATCGTATCCTAACGATTTGACATGTAAGATCTCTTGGCGCAAGTGTTGAAAGTAAACGCTTGCCGCTTCTTTCGTATAGGTAAATTTGTTGAAAGAGCAGTAAGGGCAAAACATCGAACAAAACGGTACGTGTACGTAGAGTAAGTAAGGCTTGTTTTCCGGAGGTAAAGGCAATCCTTGAGAGGGTTTGTCGACCTTTAAATAGTGTTTGGTATATTGGTGCATAAAATAACTGGTTGCACTCGTAATGATTTTTGAGGGATGGTGTAACATCACATTTCCTTTCTAAAGCCCGTCTTTTGCCGCTATTATAAAGAATATACGTAATTTTTATGTAAATTTTTAGTAACAAACGAGATTATAACGCTTAAGCGTGAGAAAAAGAGGGGAATTCACGCTGAATTCACGTTTTTGTAGCATAATAATGCGAAAGAATCTTTAAGAGGCAAACAAATGAAACGCTATTTATGGGCGATGTTATCGATTTTAACGGCTTTGGTGTTCCCGTCGCAGACGCTTTATGCGGCGGACTTTGATTGGACCGTGAATTTAAATTTGCGTTCGCATTCCGATCCGTACGCCTATCGTTACAGTTTGATGGATCGTTTCGGTTACAACGAAGCCGAAGTCGTCTACATTTTGGATAGTGTCTACGAACCAGCGGATGCGTATATGATTTTCCGTTTGGCGGAACTCTCTCGTAAAGACCCGCGTTACGTCTTGAGCGTGTACCGCGAAAGACGCTTTTCGCACTGGGACGATATGGCACTGTATTTGGACATTCCCGTTTATGCACCGCCCTTTATGGATTTGCGCCGTCATCACGACATCGTTTATCGCTACGTTCCGCCCGTGCATTACGAGGAAAATCGTTATTACGTCGTTAAACCGCGCCCGATTGTCGTCCAACCGCCGCATCGTGAATATGCGCCAAAACCTTTACCTTCCCATGAACATCGACGTGAGGAGACGCCAAGAAGACCGGAATCGAACGTGATGCATCAAGGACGTATCGAAACGCCTTCAAAAGAGCATCAAACACCCGCGCATCAGCCTGATCAACGAAGAGTCGAGCCACTGCACGATCGTGATTCAAAGCAAGATCGTCCCTAAAGTTGCGTGCCTCTTGTGGAAGTAAAGACGAATCGGCTATAATTACATGTAAAAAAACTAAAGGAAATTTGAATGCAAACGTATGCATGCGGACATATCAATCCCGATTCCGATTCGATCGTATCGGCGATTTCACTCTCATACCTTAAAACCCAACTCGGTGAAGCGTGTACGCCGGCACGCCAAGGCGAAATCAGCCCCGAGACGGAGTTCATTTTAAAAACGTTCGGGCTTGAAAAACCGCTTTTGAAGAACGATTTTTCAGGCGACAATCTCTACATTACCGACTATTCCGACCTTGCACAAGCACCGCACAATCTTAAAGAGACGAATATTTTAGGCATTATCGATCATCATAAGCTCGGCGACATTACGACGTCTACGCCGCTTGAGTGCTGGATTCGTCCGGTGGGGTGTACGAATACGATCGTTAAAGAGATGTTCGATCATTATAAAATCGACATTCCGCAAAATATCGCGGGAGCGATGATGCTTGCGATCTTAAGCGATACGGTTTTGTTTAAATCGCCCACATGTACGAAAGCGGATACCAAAGCGGTTAAAGAGTTAGCGGTCGTTGCAGGCGTGGAAGATTTCAAAAAACTTGGAATGGAGATGTTTTTAGTCAAATCTGCGGTCAAAGGAGCTAGCCCTCGTACGCTTTTATTGCGTGATTTTAAAGATTTCGACATGGGCGGCAACAAAATCGGCATCGGTCAACTCGAAGTCGTGGATTTGAAAGTCTTCGACGAGATGAAAGAGGCACTTTTTGCCGATATGAAGGCGTATAAACAAGAGGGCAACCGCCATACCGTGATGCTTCTTTTAACCGACATCATGATTGAAGGCTCTCAGTTTTTAGTCGTAAGCGACGACGAAAGCAAAATCGAAAATGCGTTTAATACCAAACTCGTGAACCACGAGATGTGGGTAAACGGAGTTTTAAGTCGTAAAAAACAGGTGATTCCCGTAATGGAAAAACAGTTTTAAAAGCGTACTTTGTGAAAAAGTCGTTTTTGAAAAAAAAATTCCTGATTGAACACCCCTATGAAGTGCTTGGCTATTTGCAAAGCACTTCGACTCCCTATAAAAAAAATATCGATCAATTTTACTGCGACAAATACGCGACGTTCGGCGTTTTAGGCGTACGTTACGATGACGAAGCGACGCTGAGGGCACTCAGCGAAGACGCCGCTTTGCATCTTCTTCGCGAGGTCACGAACGATCGGCGTTATAAAAACCGATGGGTGAAGCTTTTCGGATTTCCCGAAGAGTACGATTTTGACGAGCAGACGGTTTTTGCCAAATGCGACAAACTCGTCGATGTTTCGATGGACTTCTCGTTGATGGGCGGGATGAGTGCGCAAAAAGTCTTTAAAGTGCTGCTTTATCATGAAACGTTACGCTTAAAAAGCGCGGTACAAGCCTTACTCGACGATGAAGGCGATGCACTGAAAAAAACCTATCGACACCTTAAACGTATTGCGATGTTTTTAAAAATCGCTCGCTTTTTATTCGATACGGCGATGATCGATCGTTTGCAAAACGTTGTGGGCATTTTGACATGTAAAGAGCGCACGGTACTGTTAGATCGTATGCAAAGTACGGCTTATCAAGCTTTTTTATGGGATATCCAGACGATTTTAACGGAAAAAAGCGACTTCTTTCTCCAAAAAAAAGGGAATCAGCCTTTACTTTTTTTCATCAAAAAGATGGTTAAAAAAGAGCCCAACGCACTGGTAAAACGCCTTAAAAAAGCGATACGCTAAGGCTATCTAAAACTTCATTCGCTACAATATTCTTTTTATGTTCGCCTCAAGAGGATTCATTTTTGGAAAACACCGACACAAAACAGCAAAAAATCGTTCAAATGTTCGATGAAATAGCAGGTACGTACGACAGGGCAAACCGTGTTCTAAGCATGGGAATCGATATTCAATGGCGCAAAAAAGCGTGCGACGAAACATTTCAACGCTATCGTACGCCTATCGACCTTATCGTCGACGTCGCATGCGGCACGGGCGATATGATGGGGTATTGGGCAAAACAAGCCAAAAAAGCGAATCGAGCAATCGGGAAAATCTTAGGCGTCGATCCTTCCGTCGGTATGACCGACGTCGGGAAACAGAAATTTCCCGAATTCGAGTTTGTGATCTCGGAAGCAACGGCGTTGCCTTTAGCGAACGAAAGTGCGGATATTTTAAGTATCAGTTACGGGATTCGCAACGTCATGAAGCGTCAAGAAGCTTTCAGAGAATTCGCTAGAGTGCTCAAAAAAAGCGGCTACGTTGTTATCTTAGAGTTTACGAAAGACGATAAAAAAGGCTTGTTTTTTAGGCTTAAAGATTTTTACCTTACGAAGATTCTACCGATTTTAGGCGGACTCATCTCCAAAAATAAAGCGGCATACGAATACCTTCCCAACTCCATCGAAGGCTTTTTGACCGCAAGCATGCTTCAAAAAGAGTTAGACGATGCAGGATTTGAAACCGAATTTTGCAAAAGTTTTTCGATGGATATTTCGACCTTGGTCATTGCTCGAAAACGATGAGTCAAACGCAAAGCGTCTCGAGCCTTAACCATCAAATTAAGTCGCTTTTAGAAGCGACCTTTTTACATGTCAGCGTCGAGGGCGAAATCTCTAGGGCAACCTACCACAGTTCCGGACACCTCTATTTTACGCTCAAAGATGCCGACTCCGCCGTGGCATGCGTGATGTTTAAAGGCAATACCAAAAGCCTTAAATTTCAAGTTGAAGAGGGTATGGCGGTGATCGTTCACGGCGCATTATCGGTTTTTTCTCCCCGAGGAACGTACCAAATCAATTGTCTCAGCATGGAACCCGCCGGCAGCGGTGCGCTTGCGAAAGCATACGAACAGCTCAAAACCAAACTTTCCGCCAAAGGGTATTTTGATGCCGAGCGAAAAAAGAGGCTTCCCAAATTCGTCGAACGTATCGCATTGGTGACGTCGGCGACGGGCGCGGCGTTACAGGATATGCTCAAAGTCGCGCAAAAACGCTGGCCGCTCGTAAACATAACGCTTTTGGATACTTTGGTGCAAGGCGAAAACGCCAAGTTTAGTATTGCGGAGAATATCGCCAAGGCGGATCGCTTAAACGTAGACGTCGTCATCATCGCGCGCGGAGGCGGCAGTATCGAAGATTTGTGGGCGTTTAACGAAGAGATCGTCGCCGATGCTATCTTTACATGTCAAACGCCGATCGTCTCCGCAATCGGGCATGAAATCGACTACGTGATTAGCGATTTTGTAGCGGATGTTCGCGCTCCTACGCCATCTGCGGCGATGGAGACCTTACTTCCCGATCGCGTGGAGATGCTTCAACGCTTGGACGATACGGCGCAACATTACGAACGTTTAGTCGAACGCTTATTGCATACGAAGATGTTTGCCTTAAAGAGGCTTCAAGAGTTGTTTTATCAGCATTCTATCGACCGTAAAATGGCGTTATGGAAAAGCGAGATCGCTTTATTGCAAGGGCAAATGAACGAACGTTTGGAACGTTTGTTGCGTGAAAAAGCGTATGCGCGTCAAAGCCTACTCGAGCGCCTCGTCTTTCAAACACGTCAAAATCTGAGCATGCACGAACAACGCCTTTTGACGTATCGTAACGCGTTAAGCGCGAAAGAACCCAACCGCGAACAAAAAGAGTGCTATGCCCAAATCGTCCGAAAGGGTAAAAAAGTAGCACTCGAAGCCATTAAAATCGACGAAGTATTCGAACTTCAAACCCCCTCAACAATCCTTCTTGCCCAAGCTTTAAGCAAGAGAGCGTTGGACGCATAAGCCTCTTTGCGGCGAATGCACGCGTCGGTGCATTTTCTATAACGCAAGACGTAACGATCGTAGGTTACAATGCGATAGTATATCGTTCGATTCTCTTCTTACCATAATAATATAAATTTAAATATTTTTAGTTTAAGATAAACGAATTTTTCAAAGGTAAGCGAGTTGTTTGATCAGTTATTTATCTTCCATAAAAAGGATTGCTATGAATCGTTCTTGGGCATTGGGTATCAGTAGTGTTGTCGCATTTTTCTTCTTAACGGGATGTACGCCGGCGGTGTCGACGCAACAGTTACAAGCAGGGGCAAATCAAAAAGAGACGGTCGCTAAAACCATCGAACAGATGGAAAAAGATACCTCGGCACAAAGCGAAATGTGGCATTGGTTGAACTTGGGACGCTTGTATCAAAGCAACAAACAATATGAAAAATCCATCGAAGCTTTCGGCAAAGCCGAAGCGATTCTCGATGAGTATGAATCACGCGCGGAAGTGAGCATGCGAAACGTCGGAGCGGGTATGGGATCGTTGTTATTCTCCAAAGGTGCGGAAACGTACTACGGCAAAGGATACGAGCGAACGCTCATGCATACGTTAAACGGGCTTAACTATGCGATGCTGGGAAATTTTGAGGGTGCAACGGTCGAAATGCGTAAAATGGAAAAACGCCAAGAATTCTGGCTAAAAGAGTCCGAAGAGAAGCTCTCCGAAACGCAAAAAAAGAAAGAAGAGGTTAAAGGCAATCCCAATACCGATCAAATTCCCGCAGGCTATTCGATGGGTGAAATGTTACAAGATCCGGATGTTAGAGCCATGGCAAACAACTACCAAGATGCCTTTTCGTATGCTTTAAGTGCAGTCGTTAGTCGCATTTCCAACGATACGCAATACTCCGAAATCAGCCAAAAAAGAGCGGTAGCTCTCTCTCCGGAAGCTTCCGTCGTTTTTGCGCCTTCGAAGCAAAAAGCCGCACCCGATACGGTGGATGTTTACGTCGTAACGTTTACGGGACAAGCTCCGGTGCAAAGTATCGACAAAATTCGCTTTCCTCTACCGAGTTTAAATTATTATACGGTGCTGGATCTTCCTTCGCTCAAACACCCTAAAGACGATATTTCTTACGTCAATATCTATTCGCCGTTGATGGGAGAGAGCGCATCGCCTCGACTTTTGAAAACGGATAAAATGGCGTATAAAACACTCAAAGACGAGCTTCCTTTGGAAATTATGAAATCGGTCGTACGTGCGACGACTAAAGGCGTCGTAGCCAAACAAGCGTCCGATCACGGCGGTTTACTCGGCGGCTTGGCGGCGTCGATTTTGATGGACGTTACTTCAAGCGCGATGGAGCAAAGTTATCGAAACTGGGAGATGCTTCCTAACTCCGGATATTTATCGAAAGTTTCAGCGAAAAAAGGCGATACTGTCATCGTGAAATTGGGAGGTCAAGAGTTTGGCGTTCAAGTCCCGCAAGAGACTAAAAACGGCTCTTTGATTCTCGTTTCGTATCTTTCTAGTCAAAACGTGGAGGTCGATCATGTTGAATATTAAATCGTTGGCTTTGAGTGCGATTGCTCTTTTAATGCTTGGCGGATGCGCCAATCAAAATTCACAAATGCAACGCGACGCCGTGATGGAGCGCAATAAAGCGTTAAGCGTCGATAAAGTCAATTACGTTGACGATATGGACGTTCTCGTAAGCGATATTAAGTTGTTTAAAGAGAACGGTTTTTTGAAAGTGATGGCTGAGTTTATCAACGCGGACAACGGCGAAAAACGCGATTTCGTGTACCAAATAGAGTGGTACGATCAGTACGGTCAGCTCAAAGAAACGACCAGCTGGAGACCGAAAACCGTCATCGGAAATCAAAAAATTAAAGTGGTAGAAGCCGCTACGATGCCTTCTATCGTTGATTATAAATTAATTATTTCAACCAAAAAATAAGGAGCAACGCGTATGGGTTCTATGTCAAAAATTATCGGTAGCGCGGCGGTAGCCGCATTATTATTTTCCGGATGTGCCACGACCGGAGGTGCGGGAAGAGTAGACGGCGGCGATAGCAACGTTGCGTACGGCGATGCCAAAGCGGTCGAAACGGTCACGGCGGATTTCGGTTCGACCGATCTTCAAGCAACGGCCGAAATGATGGCGCAATCGCTTTTGGAAGTGCGTTACATCGCGAAAGCGCAACAACCTCCGAAAGTACGTTTGATGGAAGTTAAAAACCAAAGTTACGAGCATATCGATACGCGTGCGATTACCGAAAAAATTCGCTCGAAATTGCTTAAATCAGGTTCGGTTCGCTTTGTCGCGGACAGTGCGAACTTAGGACAAGTCAACGAGGCACGAGATTTCTTAGAGACTTCGACGAAGAAAAAGAACGTCAAAGCAATGACGGATTTTGATTACGTGATTACGGGAACCGTTCGCTCGATTAAAAAAGCCAACGCTAACGTTCAAGACAATTACTACAGCATTATGTTGCAGTTGGTTGACCCTCAAAGCAGCGAGATTTTGTGGGAAGACGAAAAAGAGATTCGTAAGGTTAGTAAAAAACCCTCTTTAGGTTGGTAACGTATGAAACTACTTAGCTTAAAAATGTTGGCGGTTCTTTTGCTTGCAGAAGGCTTGGCGTATGCTCAAGTCGTTCCGTTTGACAAAAGCGTCGTGGTTATGCCTTTGCGCTATACGTATCAAGTGACGCGTGAGTTTTACGACGAATACGCAAGAGCCGAGTCGTCGCTCAAAGGTTATGCCCATGAAAAAGGCTCCGCTTCCTACGATGCCAATTATCGCGAGGGTTACTATAGCGGAAGTGCAAGTGCCCAATCCAAAGGAAGTTTCGACGGCAAATACGATCTTAAGTCCAAAGACGAGAGCGAATTTCACGCGAGCACCGATAAAGTGATCGTCGAGAAGAGTTTCGACTCGGAAAAATTGACCGGTATGATCGAATCGGCTTTGAGTGAAGGCGGCGTGAAGCTGGGTACGCGAAATCCCGAGTATATGAGTGCCAAAACGTCGGAAGAAGCGGCTAAAAAAGCCATTTCGAAGCGTGCGGGAGATTATGTTTTAACCGGCGATATTATGAAAATGCAATTGGGCGGTATTCGTAAAGTGCCCGACGGTACGCAACGACGTTATGCGATTAACGCGACATGTAAGATTAATATCAAGATTACGCGTGCAAGCGACGGAACGTCGGTCTTCGCTCGAACCTTTACGGGTAAGGGGTCTAAAACGTTTGACGCAAGAGATTATATTCCTGCCGACGAAGTCGTCGATATGGCGGTTGAAGAGGTTGCAATGCAAATCACGGCGGCCGTTTTAGGCAAACGTATTCCCAATCCGAGCGAATCGGACGCAGAGTACCAAGACTCTCCGGGTAAACGTCTGGTAGAATAAATTTTGGGCTACGAAGGATCTCTTCTTCGTAGCCTTTTAAAGTTCATAGGCTTTTTTAAACGCTTCCGCCTCTTTGACCGCTTCGACGACTTTAGCCGAAAGAATCGGCAACTCTTCGTATTTGACCCAAAGTGTATCTTCGACGATGTCGTGAATCTCTCCGGCGATTTCGACCGCAATGCGCTTTAGGCGTGCCAACTCTTTTTTAAGCTCTTTTTCATCCATACATTCCTCCTTACCTGTCATGGTGCTGATCTTGCAAGGAGTATTCCCTCACAGCGTATCGATCAGACGGTAGAAAAACTCTTTCTTCTTGGGTTCTAAAAACGAGGCTTCAAACGAATTTTTTGCCAACAGTTTTAGCTCTTCGGGGCTTACATGTAAGCTTTGCACCAATGCTTCATAGTTTTCATTGACATAGCCGCCGAAATAGGAGGGATCGTCGGAATTGACCGTGACCAAAAGCCCTTCGTGTAAAAGCTTAAGGATGTTGTGGTGTTTCATATCGTCCACCGCGCGAAGTTTGACGTTGGAGAGCGGGCAGACGGTTAAAGCAATGCGGTGTGCTTTGAGATAAGCAACCAACGAGGCATCTTCATCACAAGCAATTCCGTGGTCGATGCGGTTTACATGTAAAAGGTTAATCGCTTCCCAGATGTACGAGCTGTCCCCCTCTTCTCCGGCATGGGCAACGATTTTATAGTCCTCTTTGGCGCAGGCTTCAAAGACGCGCTCGAATTTGGAAGGCGGATGTCCCACTTCGCTCGAATCCAGCCCCACGCCGATAATCTTCTCTTTGAACGGCAGCGACGCTTGGAGCGTTTCAAACGCCGCTTCCTCGCTTAAGTGGCGCAAAAAGCACATGATAAGAAAGGAACTAATGCCCAGTTCCGCTTTCCCGCGTTCTAAGGCACGAATAATGCCTTTTATGACGGTTTCAAACGCAATGCCCCGAGCGGTATGGGTTTGAGGGTCGAAAAAAATCTCTACATGTAAAACGTTTTGAGCTTTGCATTTTTGAAGATACGCCCAGGTCAGCTCAAAAAAATCAGACTCGCTCATAAGCACCGCCGCCCCCGCGTAATAAATGTCTAAAAACGACTGTAAAGAGGTAAAGTTGTAGGCTTTTCTCACCGCTTCGACACTGGCGTAAGGGATGGCGATTTGGTTTTTGCGAGCTAACGCAAACATCAGTTCGGGCTCTAACGTTCCTTCGATGTGAAGGTGCAGTTCGGCTTTGGGTAGTTGTTTGATAAAATCGTTCATCGTGACTCTTTTTACATTTTAAAGTTTTATAAAAACTCACAACACGCTCTCAAAGCAAAGCTTCGAGTGCTACGCTAACGCTGAGTTTCCTTCGGCAGGAAGCCCACGCACCTTTGGTGCTTTTATAAGTGGCGTATTATAGCAATTTCGAAAGAACACGTTATAATAAAATTTTTTCAAAGGACGTCAATGAAACCGCTTTCTCAAAAAGCACAGGGCATTTTCTATGTAACACTTTGCATCTTTTTATGGTCGATGATCCCTACGTTTGCGAAGCTGTCCCAATCCAGACTCGATCATCATCAGTACCTTTTTTACTCCAGTATCGTCTCTTTCGTATCGCTTTTAGCGGTAGCGATCTATCGTCAAAAAACGCATGAATTGCTCAAATACTCGGGCAAAACCTATCTTGCTCTCTTTGGGCTCGGCTTTTTAGATTTTCTCTTTTACCTGTTGCTCTATTTCGGTTACGAAAAGGCGAACGGCTTGGAAGTGTTGGTCATGCAATACACGTGGCCGATTTTTATCGTGCTTTTGTCGCTCTTTATTTTAAAAGAACATCTGGGAATGGGTAAGATCGCTTCGTTGATTTTGGGTTTTTTGGGCGTGACGGTCGTCATTACCAAAGGTGATTTTGCGCAAGTCGATTTGGGCAATATCGGCGTCATTATCACCGTACTGATCGGTGCTTTTTCGTTTGCGCTTTTTTCGGTGCTCAGTAAAAAAGTGAGTATTAACCTGACCAATGCCGTTACCATCTATTTTTTTACGGCGGTGATTTATGCGTTTATCTCGATGGAGACGTTTTCTCACTTTGTTTTTCCCACCGCCAAAGAGTGGCTTTTTATCGCTATCAACGGTGTTTTTCTCAACGGCATTTCGTATCTTTTTTGGATTAAGGCCTTGCAAAACGCCGACGCCTCGTTTGTCGCACCCTTCATTTTCATCACGCCCGTTCTTTCGGCGAGTTTTTTGATCGCGGTATTTGACGAGCCGATTTTACCGATTTATTTTATCGGATTGGCGTTAGTGATCAGTTCCGGTATCGTTAACAGTCTTAAAAAGCGTTTTTAATTAAGCCGATCGGTTGTATGATTTCAATGAAACTTATTTCTCAGGGCAGGGTGCAATTCCCTACTGGCGGTAATCTTATACGTAAGAGAGTCCGCGAGCGCCTTTACATGTAACGCTGTAGAGGGTCAAGCAGATTTGGTGCAATTCCAAAACCAACGGTTAAAGTCCGGATGAGAGAGAATGTAGTGCATATTGCCATTGTTGATGACAAAATCGTGTGTCTATATTTAAAGATGCCCTGATTCTGGTAAGTTTACTCAATTTTTAGGAGTAACCCATGAATCAACCCTGTGCGCGTTTTTTCGCGCCTACTCCCCTTTCGAACGCTTTGGAAGCGTTACGCAATCGTAGCGGCGTTATCGTGACCGACCGAAACGATCGTGAAGACGAAGCCGACGTTATCTTCCATGCCGAAACCTTAACGTTGGAACAAACGGCATTACTGATTCGCGAATGCAGCGGCATTGTCTGTTTGTGTTTGCCTCCCGAAAAAGTGGATGCGCTGGAACTACCGATGATGGTAGCACACAACCAATCCAAATTTCATACCGGCTTTACCGTCTCCATCGAAGCCAAAGAAGACGTCAGTACGGGTGTCAGTGCGAA
>Ga0114938_1000804_pt1 | contig 22688 bp, 20 predicted proteins | sample AshMeaBigSpring_FD_88675 | JGI IMG/M metagenome (GOLD analysis project Ga0114938, IMG submission 88675) | Groundwater microbial communities from Big Spring, Nevada to study Microbial Dark Matter (Phase II) - Ash Meadows Big Spring | ecosystem: Environmental > Aquatic > Deep subsurface >...
CCAGTTGGGATTCAATTACCAGCTGGAACATAATGAGCTCCTCGTAAAAGTCTTTGACACCCTCAATCCCGGCAGTTTCTCCTTTGATATCTGGCAGGCCTATTTCAGGTCGCCGGACAACTTGCCTAACAAATGGGGCGTCAGCTATTTTACCCGATCCGACAAATACCCCACCGGCAAGGAATTGATTCGTGCGGACAGGAGCCAGAACATTAACTTTTTTACGGACCTGATGAAGAACGAACACCACCAGTTCCGGATCAACAGTACATTCCGGAAACTGAACGTGATCGATGACCGCTTCACCAGCCTGAAAGAGGATGAAACCATTCTCGGCCGGGCCGAATACCTGGCCAATGTCTGGAAAGGGGGCGTTACGGGCAACGTCTTATACGAGCTCGGCACGGGGCAGGAACCCAGACGGGATTTCAGCTATGTTGAAGTGCCGGCCGGCCAGGGAGAATACACATGGATTGATTATAACAATGACGGCGTGCAGCAGCTCAACGAATTTGAAGTGGCGCGTTTCCAGGACCAGGCAAAATATATCCGGGTCTATACGCCAACCACGGAGTTCATTAAAGCCAATTACCTGCAGTTTAATTACAGCGTGGTAGTCAATCCAAGGGTTGCCATCAATCAGGCAAAGGCATCCGGTTTCCAGAAGTTCGCCAGCAGGCTGTATTTCCAGAGCGCGCTGCAGATTGGAAGAAAAACCATCTCTGATGGCATCGGAAACTTCAATCCTTTCGATAACTCTTTTAGCGATACATCGCTGCTGACCCTGGACCAGCGCTACAGCAATTCATTTTCGTTTAACCGTTTCAGTTCTATCTGGGGCGTGGACATTAATAATATTCGCGCTTCAGGCAGGGCTTTCCTGAGCTATGGCTATGAAACAAGGAAATTGAACGACTGGAGCCTGAAGGGCAGGGTGAATATCGGTAAGATGTTTACGGTGGATATGATTGCACGCCTGTTGGTAAACCAGTTGCTAACCCCTGAATTTAACAACCGGAACTTCACCGTTGAAGGACAGTCGGTGGAACCCCGTCTCACGTATACAAGGGGTACCGTCTTCAGGGCGCAATTAGGCTATTTGTTTGACCAAAAGGATAATACGGCCGGTACGGAAAAATCATCGGCGAATACGGTGAACGCCGAATTCAAGTACAATGTATTGTCCAACACTTCATTGACAGCCCGGTTCACATTCAGCCAGATAACCTACAATGCATCGCCCAACACAACCGTTGCGTATGTCATGCTGGACGGCCTCTTGCCCGGTCAGAACTACCTGTGGAATGTGGACCTGACACAACGCCTGAGTTCTTTCCTCGAATTGAACTTCCAGTATGAAGGCCGGAAGGCAGGGACTTCCGGGGTTGTACATATCGGCAGGGCGCAGATCAGGGCGTTATTTTAGAATTGGTTGTCAGTTGACGGTTGTCGGTTGACGGTTGGCGGTTGATGGTTGACGGTTGTCGGTTGTAAGTTGACCAGCCAACGACGTGGTGAAATTCAAATGCCCTGTTGTTTTTGTTAATCGCCAACAAAAAAAAGCGGCCGAATGGACCGCTTTTCTTGTTGGTATATTTAATTCTTGATTAGCTGAACAGACCGCCCTTCTTCAGGGAAACGGTGTTTTCGCCGATCTTGAAACCGTTGTGGTAAACTTCTACCTTGTAGTTGCCCGGCTGGTATTTGTCGCCCTGCTGAAGATCAAAGCTTACATTTTTCTTTGCGCCTTGCTCATAGTCAACAGATACTTTGTTGGTAAACTGCTTCTCACCGTCTTTCCGGGTAGTGAAGCTTCCGGAATTCAGTCCCTGCTCGCTCACAACCTTTCCTGCCGGATCGGTAACAACGATGTACAGGTCTTTATTTCCGCTGGGGGCGATGAGGTTCTCATCCAGGTCGAAGGAAATGCGGAACTTGTCGGCACGCTTAGCGGTGGACGTATTCTTTTCTTTACCGCTGCCTTTTACGTTCACGGCATTGATCTTGAAGTTTGACGCATGGAGCGTGGAGCCAATATCCACTTTCTCTTCAGCGGCTTTCTTTTCCGTTGTAGTGGTGGCCAGGTTGGTTTCCAGTTCTGCTTTCTGCGTGGTCAGGGTTTGCTTATCCTGGGTCAGCTGCTGGTTTTCAGCCTGCAGACGCTGGATTTCAACCAGGTAACCATCGATCTTGCCGTTCAGCTCGCTGATCAGGGAGCGGGCTTCTTTCAGGTCGGCCGCAGTGGCATTTTGCTTGTTCACCAAGCTCTTGATACGGCCTTTCAGGTTTTCCAATTCCTGGTCCTTGCTCTTCACCAGGCTGTCCAGGCGGGTGTTGCTGGATGTCATGGCGTCAAGGCGCAGGAGGGCGTCTTCATATTCCTTGGTGATCATATTCTTGGAGGAATCCAGGGCGGCGTATTGTACGTCTTTTTGCTGGATTACTTCCTTTGTGCGGCTTTTATCGTAAATGATATAGCCCCAGGTACCCAGGAGGGCGGCAATCAGTACGCCATATATCAGACCCCTGTTATCTTTTTTCGGTTCTTGTGCCGGAGGAGTGGCAGAAGGAAAATTGGTGGAACTCATAATTGGAGATTTAGTATTGAAATGTTGGTTATAAAATTGCCGATGCTTTTATTAGCAGAAACACTTCCCAACCTTTCTACATTCATTCTCAGCATGTTCGGACAGGAAGTCCTTCTGGATGCCCAAGGTTTCCAAAACCGTGCCAGAATCAATAAGATTTTCGCCCAAACCCATTCGGGCTTCCTGTAAAGTGTTGTAAATCAACATAAATGAGATTTTTCACTGAGAAACATCATATTTCCCAATCCAATAACTTCGCGCCTGCGGGGGATTTTCCCTGGTTTGATGTTGAACGATCAATACTGATTTCGTGACAGAAAAGATTATAGCATCCTGGAAAAAGAAAGAGTTTAAACCCGTTTACTGGCTGGAAGGGGAGGAAGAGTATTTTATTGATGAGGTGATGGACTATGCGGAACACCGCATCCTTTCGGTGCAGGAGGCCGGGTTCAACCTGACGGTTTTTTACGGAAAAGACGCCCAATGGGCCGATGTGATCAATGCCTGCCGCCGGTATCCCATGTTTGCGGAAAGGCAGGTTGTGTTGCTTAAGGAAGGCCAGCAAATGAAAGACATTGAAAAGCACCTGGAGGCATATATCGAGCATCCGCTTGACACCACCGTTTTCGTGGTGTCTTTCAAGGATAAGAAGGTGGATGGCCGGGGGAAATTTGCCAAGCTTCTCAAGCAAAATGGCGAACTGGTTACCACCAAAAAAATGTATGACAACCAGCTTCCCGAGTGGACCAATGCCCGGATCCAGTCGCGCGGGTACACGATTTCACAAAAGGCGCTGGCATTGCTGATTGATCATATTGGGAACGACCTGAGCCGTTTGGTCAACGAATTGGATAAGATGATTGTCAACCTTTCCGGCAGAACAAATATCTCGGAGGATGATATCGAGCGTTTCGTCGGAATCAGCAAGGAGTATAATGTTTTTGAACTGAATGATGCGCTTGCCCAGAAGGATCTTTACAAGGCCATTCGCATCCTGAATTATTTCGAAGCCAACCCGAAGGCCGGGCCTAACCAGTTGCTGCTGCCGAGCCTGTATGGTTTTTTCTCCAAGGTCTTTATGCTGTATGGGGTCGAGTCCAGGGATGAGAAGTCCATTTCCTCGGCATTGGGTGTAAATCCTTTTTTCGTGAAAGACTATATCACGGCCGCTCGGAGGTATGAATACGGCGGGGTGACGCGCGCACTCCTCTTGCTTCACGAATATAACCTGAGAAGCATTGGTATCAATGATCCCGGAACCAGCGACGCCCAGCTCATGAAGGAGATGGTGGTTAAGATGATGAGTTAGCCTTGGAGCCAGGTCAATGCCAACTGCTTATCCCTGGACAATTGCAACTGTAGCGCATCCAGGCCACTGAATTTTTTCTCGCCGCGGATATATTGTCTCAGTTGCACATGAAGTGTATTCCCGTAGATGATTCCGTCAAAATCAAAAAGATGTATTTCGGTCCGGACGGAGCGACCGTCAACGGTTGGCCGGACACCGATATTCATCATACCACCAAATGTTTTCCCGGAAAATTCACCATCCTTAATCTGGACCTGAACCGCATAGACGCCGTTTCCCGGCAGTAGTTTTTCCGGATCTGTCAGCTCGAGGTTGGCAGTGGGATACCCGATGGTTCGGCCCCGTTTATCCCCTTCCACCACAAAACCTTCAAAAAAATAAGGGTAACCCAGCAGATCCGTGGCGGTTGAAATATCGCCCCTTTGCAAGGCTTCACGAATCCTGGTGGAACTTATACTTACATCATCCAGCAACTGCGCATCGATTTCCCTGACCCGGTACCGGTACATCGGGGCCATTTCTTCCAGGAGTTGATAGTCGCCGGCCCTGTCTTTTCCAAAACGGTGGTCATACCCGATGATAATCGTATGCGGATGAAATTTCTCCACGAGAAAATCCCGGACATATGCCGTTGCATCCATGGAAGCAAAGGCCTCCGTGAAGGGAATCACCACCAGGTGGTCTATGCCCATTCGCCCCAAAAGCATGATCCTTTCTTCCATCGTGGTGAGCAGCCGTATTCCGTCTTCCCGGCCGGGTACAACCTTCCTCGGATGCGGGTGAAATGTCATGATGACTGTTTCGCCGTCAACAGACCGGGCCTCCTTTTTCATCTGTTCGATAATGCGCCCATGACCCCGATGGACGCCATCGAAAGTGCCGATGGTAACTATCGCATGGCGGAAGGCGGGAAGGTCCTCTGTCTGATGGTGTACGATCATGTCTGGAAGGCCGCAAAATTAAGGGGTTTCGGCTTTATCCGAGGCCATTTTAGGGTTTGCCGGATCATTGTTTCACAACCAGTTATCCCTGTTTGGCTGTTTCAGTTGTTTGCGACCAGGATTTTCCGGCTACCTGCGTTCATATTTTAGCGATTTTTCGCCCTTTCTGCCTTAATTTCGCAGTGTTATATAAATTATGGCGGCGAACAGAAAAACACAGTGGATTGCCCTCTTGTCGGGTATCCTGCTAACAGCAGTCACGGGTATGCAATCCTGCCGGAAAGGCGATCCCTTTGGAATCATCCAGAGCGACAATCCGCCGCCCGCTATCCAGAATGTACGGGACTATGCCATCAGTGAATTTGAGGATACCATCAACCTGCGTTTCAAATTCAACAGCTTTTCCGATATCGTGTATGAGCGGTATGACTATTCATGGACCTGTGTCCAGAAACCGGATGGTGTAAACGCACCCACCATACTCAACGCCGGCAAACCGGAAGCGGTAGCGTATGGCATGAAACCGGGGATTTACCAGTTTAAAATTCTTACCACGAATAAGAAGGGACAGAGCTCGGAAACTTTCCAGGTGATGGTAATGCCGGATACGCTTAAGGGAAAGACGATTATTATCCCGGATCAAAGATGGCTCGTCCTTGATTCCGTGACCACGATCGGTACCGTGAAATGGACACGCTGGAACCCGAAATTGATTACCAGTCCCAGAAGGCCCGATCTCTTCTTCCGGAAACTTTCCGGTATGTATATCAGCTATCGAAATGAGGGTGAAAGCGACTGGAAAACGCTGGACGGTTTTGAACAAGCCATCCTCAATGACGATACGTTCTGGAGCAAACTGACCAATGCCCCCGAGTCGTGGAAAGCCCTGAACAATAAGAAGACCGATTTCCGGATATATTTTCGGTGATTCCCTTTATCCCGGTATGCACATAACGGGACAGTTCACATCTTTTATCCATGGTACGCAGATGAGGCGTTTGACATCAAAGACGTAGGCAAGAAAACGCGGGCCCAGGTGAAAATTTCGTAAACAGGTGCTCCCTTGCGGTTTGATGCCTTGGGCGTAGCTTTGCCGGATCAATCCATTATGAGTCTTTACCAGCAACGCGGCGTATCCGCCCAGAAAGAAGAAGTCCATGCGGCCATCGGGAACCTCGACCAGGGACTTTTTCCCCATGCTTTTTGCAAACTTTACCCGGACCACCTGGGTGGGGATCCCGGCTGGGTCAATATTACCCACGCGGACGGAGCCGGTACCAAGACCATCCTGGCCTATCTCTACTGGAAGGAGACCGGCGATCTTTCCGTGTGGAGAGGAATCGCCCAGGATGCCGTGGTGATGAACCTGGACGACCTTCTATGCACGGGCATTTACGACAGGATACTGTTCAGCTCCACGATCGACCGCAATAAAAGGCTGATTCCGGGTGAAATTCTCAAGGAAATTATAGACGGCACCCAGGCGATCTTCGATGAACTGAAAAAATCAGGCATCCATATCCACTACCTCGGCGGTGAAACGGCTGATGTGGGCGATGTGGTGCGAACCATTGCCGTAAACGGAACCATGACTGCCCGATGGCCTGTCGACCGCCTGGTAACGAACGAAAAAATCCGTCCTGGCGATGTAATCGTCGGGCTGGCCAGCTATGGCGAAACGGTATACGAACAGGCTTACAATAGCGGCATCGGCAGCAATGGTCTCACCAGCGCCAGACATGATATGCTGCACAAAGATTACGGTACCGCGTATCCTGAGTCCTGCGATCCGGGACTTGATCCTTCCGTAACCTATATTGGCCCTTATCGTTTGCAGGACAGCCCGGAAATATTGCCGGAGGGGGTGAATGTGGGAAAATTACTCCTGAGTCCGACGCGCACCTTCGCGCCGGTGATCAAGGAAATCCTCGAACGGCATTTTGAAGAAGTACACGGACTCATCCATTGCAGCGGGGGAGGACAGACAAAGTGCCTGAAATACCTGCCTGGTCCGATGCGGATCGTGAAGGATGAATTCTTTGATATTCCGCCGGTATTCCGAATGATCCAGCAAGCCAGCGGCTCAGATGATCGGGAAATGTTCCAGGTATTCAACATGGGATGCCGCATGGAAATTTATACCCGTCCCGAATCTGCCGCTCATATGCTCACCATCGCCCGTCATTGGGGTGTGGAAGGCAGGATCATCGGGCGGGTGGAGGAGTCTTCCCGGAAGGAATTGGTCATTTCCGTCAATGGCGGGTCACTGTTGTATTAGTGCATGGTTCGTATGAACCGCCTTTTTCTATTGGCTGTCTATGACAACCGGAAGTTTTGGTAGCGGCAGGGTTAAGCATCGGGCCTGCCTTGCCGTAGAAGCCTCCATTCGCTGCAGTCGCTGGTGTTAAAATCCAGGTATCAGGGCCGCTTCCGGCATAAAAAAAAGGACCGGATTCAATCCGGTCCCCAATGAATGTTTACAGGCAATTGGCGGCCTACTTCTTTTTGGCAGCTTTTTTCACGGCTTTTTTTGCCACAGCCTTTTTCACGGCTTTTTTAACAGCCACTTTCTTAACAGCCTTTTTAACCGCCTTCTTAACAGCTTTCTTAGCCACGGCTTTTTTAACCGCTTTTTTTGCCGCAGATTTTTTTGCTGCTTTTGCAGCTGTTTCTACCGCTTTTTTAACTTCTGGCTTGGACTTTTGGCGAATGTCGGCTGCATGTGCCTTTGCATAGTCCTGGATGTCCTTGAAGGTTCCATCCGTGTTGCGGACTGCATAGAGTTTTTTGCCTGCAGAACTCCGGAGAACGGTTCTCTTGGTTGCCATAACTTGGATTTTGAGTTAGTAATACTGAAAGGTAAAGAGAATAGTTATTATTTGACAACTTGTTATGTCACTTGTTCATATGAATGTGTAAAATCACAATTTTTTATTGATATCTTCATGCGATACCATTCCTGCCGTATAGGCAGCGCACTTATTTCACTAAATGGAACACCATGGGTAGCCCGGAAAAGAATCTTGCCGTTAAGGTTGGTGATTTTGAATTTAACCTGACGCCGGAAGAAATAGCACAAGCCGATATCATACGAAAGTCGGATTCCGCATTCCACCTGATCAAGGATAACCGTTCCGTGAAAATTGAATTGCTGGAGGCGGATACCACCGGTAAGAAATTGAAATTGGAAGTGGACGGGGAGGCATTTATTACAGAGATCCGGGACGAACTGGACCAGATGTTGGACAAGCTTGGTTTCAGCGCTGTTTCAACCCGTCAGGTCAAGGAAATCAAAGCGCCCATGCCGGGATTGGTCCTGGACATACACGTGGACGTAGGACAGGAGGTTGTGGAGGGAGATAAGATCCTGATCCTGGAAGCCATGAAAATGGAGAACAGCATCATGATTCATACCAACGCGAAGATCAAAGCCGTACACATCCGGAAAGGGCAGGCCGTGGAGAAGGGACAGGTACTCGTGGAATTGGAATAGGGAAGAGGGTATGGGTTGAACATTGATCTCAAACAATCGCCAGATGAAAAAAATACTTGTAGCCAACCGCGGTGAAATTGCCCTCCGGATCATGCGCACCATTCGCAGGATGGGTATCCGGTCGGTAGCTGTTTATTCTGAAGTTGACCGCCAGTCCCCCCATGTTTTGTTTGCCGACGAAGCGGTTTGCCTCGGCCCGGCGCCATCCAGCCAGAGTTACCTGAACGGCGATAAGATTATCGCCATTTGCCGTGAACTGGGCGTTGACGGCATACATCCTGGTTATGGATTCCTGAGTGAGAATGCGGATTTCGCCCGGAAAGTGGAAGATGCCGGTATCGCGTTTATCGGCCCGGGGCCGGAAGCCATGCGGATCATGGGATCCAAGCTGGCTGCCAAGGAGTGCGTGAAAGGGTACAATATTCCCATGGTGCCCGGTATCGACGAGGCGATTGAGGATGTAGGGGTGGCAAAAGAAATCGCCCAAAAAGTAGGCTACCCGGTTCTGATCAAAGCCAGCGCCGGAGGCGGCGGAAAGGGGATGCGGATTGTGGAAAAGGAATCTGACCTGGAAGAACAGATGCAGAGAGCCATCAGCGAAGCCCGTTCCGCCTTTGGCGACGGATCCGTGTTCATCGAGAAATACGTAAACTCACCCCGGCATGTGGAAATCCAGGTGCTGGCCGACAAGTTCGGAAATACCGTTCACCTGTTCGAACGGGAGTGCAGCATACAGCGCCGTCACCAGAAGGTTGTGGAAGAGTCTCCTTCGTCTGTCCTGACGCCTGAAATCCGGAAGAAAATGGGCGAAGCCGCTGTCATGGTAGCCAAATCATGCAACTATACCAGCACGGGTACCGTGGAATTCCTGATGGATGATAAGCTCAATTTCTATTTCCTGGAAATGAACACAAGGCTGCAGGTGGAACACCCCGTCACGGAAATGATCACCGGGATCGACCTGGTGGAAGAGCAGATCAGGATTGCCCGGGGCGAAAAGCTCGGTTTTACGCAGGAAGATTTGAAAATCAACGGGCATGCGATTGAACTGCGTGTGTACGCGGAGGATCCGCTGAATAAATTTCTCCCTTCCATCGGCACGCTCACTACATATGTAAAGCCGGAGGGTGAGGGCATACGGGTGGATGATGGGTATGAAGAGGGTATGACCATTCCCATTTACTATGACCCGATGATCGCCAAACTGGCTGTCCATGGAAAAGACCGGACCGAGGCCATACAGAAATTGAAGCAGGCCATACAGGACTATAAGATCGAGGGCGTGGCAACGACGCTGCCCTTCGGCACATTTGTACTGGAGCACGAGGCTTTCATCAGCGGGCATTTTGATACGCATTTTGTTGGCAAGTATTACACACCGGATATGATCCGCGAGAAACAAAAAGCCAATGCCTACCTGGCTGCCCTGGCAGCCGTCAAATATTGGGAGCATGAATCCATGCAACTCAAGCCCGTGGAAAACAAGACCACCAGCTGGAAACGCAGGCTGGCACATTAATCGAACATTCAACCTGAATACTGACCAACCCGATCAATATGAAACCGAAAGTGGAATTGCTTCTCGCTAAACTGGAAGAAGGCAAACTCGGCGGAGGCACCAACCGCATCATCGCCCAGCATAAAAAAGGCAAACTGACAGCCCGGGAGCGTGTCATGCTCCTCATGGATCCCGGCTCCTTTGAAGAAATCGGCGCGCTGGTAACGCACCGGACCAAGGATTTCGGGATGGAAGACCAGCAGTATTACGGTGACGGCGTCATCACGGGATACGGAACGGTGAATGGACGACTGGTGTATGTGTATGCCCAGGACTTTACCGTCTTTGGCGGCGCACTTTCTGAAACGCATGCGGAAAAAATCTGCAAGATCATGGACTTCGCCATGAAAACGGGGGCGCCAATCATAGGCCTGAATGACTCGGGTGGCGCACGTATCCAGGAAGGCGTTCGCTCGCTGGGAGGCTACGCGGATATTTTTTTCCGGAACGTCCAGTCTTCGGGTGTGATTCCCCAGATTTCAGCCATCATGGGCCCATGCGCTGGCGGTGCGGTGTACTCGCCCGCCATGACGGACTTTACGATAATGGTTGAGAATACCAGTTATATGTTTGTGACCGGTCCTAACGTGGTTAAAACGGTGACCAATGAGGAGGTAAGCTCGGAAGAACTCGGCGGCGCATCCACGCATTCCACCAAGAGCGGCGTCACCCACCTGACGGCGGTCAACGATGTGGACTGCATTAACCAGGTGAAAAAACTGCTGAGCTATATGCCCCAGAACTGCGAGGATGTGGCGCCAAAATACCCATATGAACTGGGCGATGAGATCCGGGAAGAGCTGGAAAGCATTGTGCCGGACAGCCCCAACCAGCCCTATGATATGCGCGAAGTGATAAAAGGTGTCTGTGATAAGGAGTCTTTCCTGGAAATACATAAAGACTATGCGGACAATATTGTTGTTGGATTCGCAAGGCTCGCGGGTCGCTGTATAGGCATCGTCGCAAACCAACCGCAAAGCCTGGCCGGTGTTCTGGATATTGAAAGTTCCCGCAAGGGGGCACGCTTCACAAGGTTCTGCGATTGCTTCAATATTCCTCTCCTTGTATTCGTGGACGTACCGGGATTCCTGCCCGGCACCGACCAGGAATGGCATGGCATCATCACCAACGGCGCCAAGCTCTTGTATGCTTTCAGTGAAGCCACGGTACCCCGTTGTACGGTGATCACCCGAAAAGCATACGGCGGCGCCTATGACGTGATGAATTCCAAGCATATCGGCGCGGACATGAACTACGCCTGGCCTTCAGCGGAGATCGCCGTGATGGGGGCGAAAGGAGCGAGTGAAATCATCTTCAAGAAAGAAATTTCCGAGGCGGAGGATCCGGCGCAAAAACTGCTGGAGAAGGAAAAAGAGTACGCGGAGAAATTCGCCACGCCTTACCAGGCCGCTGAAAGGGGTTTCATTGACGAAGTGATTGAGCCACGCGAGACCCGGCGCAAACTCATCAAAGCCTTCGCCATGCTTGAAAATAAAGTGGCCAAGCGACCACGGAAAAAGCATGGGAATATTCCACTGTAGAGGTAACGGCCTGGGTGTGCTTACAACCTCAGGAAAAATTCCACCACCCCGTTCATTTCAAGGTTGCTGGTAAGGGTTACCTCATACCATTTACCTTGCGCATGGATCTTTATGAGGGCCGTACAGGGTGGAATATTTCCAAGACTGTTGGCAATGAGTTTCAGCTTACTGATGGGTTTCAGGTCGCGAATCTTTATATACAGGGTGATGGGTTGCGCCGTGATCCTGGATCGCGAAATGATGAGGCGGTCATCCAGGTAAAGGGATACCGTATCTTCATCCACGATACCATTATCATAGATATCTACCCGGATGGAGTCTTCCTGGTTGGGATTCAGTTCCACCAGACTCTGGACCTCATTCCGACGAGCGAGAACTGACTTGTCATCTGAATTTCCCCGGGTGATCGCCACTGTCTCCGTCGATCCGTTTATCGCCGTCAAGGCTTGTTCATCTTTTTTACGCTCAACAGGGACAAAGTAAGAAGGGAACGGACCATCGTCCCAAAAGAAACGATTATGCGGTAGCCAACCTCCATCCAGGTAGGTCAGATCCCCGTTCGTTGCCATCTTTAGATAGTAGGTACCTCTCACGAACCGGAATTTTATAAGAGCCTTTATTCGAATGGTGCTGTCTTCCCGGACATCAAGTGTACTGTCCCTTGGATTAAATTTTGCCTTGATTGTGTAATGCTCGTATTTACCTTTCTCATAGTAAAGGTGGGAGATCCCTCTGTAGAATGAGTCATTCACCCTTTCGAGCTCGAGGATGATTTTCAGGGGCTGTATCATGTGTTGCACACGGCCGAAATTTCCCTCCCAGGTACCGGCCGGCAACTGGCAGTACCCCCATGAAGCCTCCAGGAGTACAGTTAGAATCAGTAGTGTTTTAGTCATAGGCGATGAATCCTGGAATCTATTCTTTATTTGGGTGTCGCCGGCCGGATGTTGGCGATCCGCCATCGAATTCCGATTAAACCGCTATTCGATTCGTGGAGCGCATGTCTAAACAGTAAGTAATGAGCGTTAAAAAGATATGATCACGGCTTCGTAGGGTCGGAGATTTTCATCGCGCGAAGGCGCAGGGTAGTTCCCCATCACAACCATGCCGCCGGAAGGATTCAGCCCGGTATGGCCCTTCGCAGGTTTCCCGGAAAAATTAAGCATGATCAGCCATTTTTTTCCATCCAGTTCGCGGGTATAGGCATAAACATCTGGATTGTTATTATCCAGCAAAACATACCTGCCATACACAAGGAGAGGATTATCTCGGCGGAGTTTAGTGATGCGGCGGAAATAATTCAGGACCGATTGGGGATCCTTTTCCTGCGCTTCGGCGTTTATCTGTTTATAGTTCCTGTTGACGGCTATCCAAGGTGTGCCGTTCGTGAATCCCGCGTTGGGTTTATCATTCCATTGGAATGGGGTACGCCCGTTGTCGCGGCATTGAAATTACAGGCGCTTCATGAACGCCTGCAGGTCACCGCCTTTGCTTTTAAGGGCCTGGTACTGGTTCATGGTAGGCATGTCCCGGTAGTCCTCGATCTTCTCAAAACCGGCATTGGTCATGCCCCGTTCATCGCCGTTATAATAATAGGGGGTGCCGCGCATGGTCATGATTAAGGTGGTAACATTTTGGATGAAAGTTCATGGAATTCGGGACTGTCATTGCCAAACCGGCTGACCATCCGGGCCTGGTCGTGGTTGGCGAGGTAAATGGAGAGCCATCCTTTTTCCGCAAATGCACTGTCCCAGCGACTGAAAACATCCTTGTACCTGAGCAGGCTGTAGCCTTCCATTTTGGCAATGTCAACCCCGTTGAAGGCATAAGCCATATTCAGCTCATGCCTGTCTTCGTCCACCAGGTTGTGGGCGTCTTCGAATGTATTCCCGGCGCCTTCCGTCACGCTTATGACGTCATACTTGCTGAGTACTTCCCGGTTCATTTCCTGCAGGTATCCGTGCAAGTTACCCTGCATGGAATAATATCGCATGAAGTTCTTTTCAAACCCGGCGGGAAAATGAGGGAACGTCGTATCCTTGGCGGCGAAGCTGAAGGCGTCCAGCCGGAAACCGTCAATACCCTTATCGGCCCAGAATCGCATAATGTCATAAATTTCTTTACGGACCTGTGGGTTCTCCCTATTCAGATCTGGCTGTTTGCGGGCGAAATAATGCAGGTAGTAGGCATTGGTCAGCGAGTCGTACAACCAGACGTCATTGTTGATATCGAAAAGGCTGTAGCGGTAGGGCGGTTTTCCTTTTTCAGCAGGCCACCATTGGTAATACTTCCGGCATGGGCTGTTCCTGGAACTGCGGCTTTGTTTAAACCATGCATGTTCGTCACTACTGTGGTTTACCACCAGGTCCATCACCAGTTTCAGTCCGCGCGCATGCATCTCCTTCAACATCTGGTCAAAATCCTCCATGGTTCCAAAGTCCTTCATGATGTTGCGATAATCGCTGACATCATATATCCATTATCGCGAATCAACTAGGGCCCCTCGCCGGGCGGCGGTATTTCAACCGGGGGTGACTCATACGGATCTTCTTCAGGAATCAGGTCCGGTTCTTCCTCCGGCGCTATGGGAATTTCCGGTTCTTCCGGAGGCCTGACTTCCGGCGTAGGTTTTGGAATTTCGGGGGGCGCCTTTTGCGGTTTTTTTATGGGCGATTCGGGGTTCATGGCGCAGTTTTTATTCGTACACTTTCTTGCATTATAAAGACGCCATAATTTAACCCGGGCTTCCTGCAGTAACCAATGAGCGAGGTTTGCTTAAAAAGTGACCGATGTCATCAGGAAGGTTCATTGACGGTACACGCACCTTTCATTTTTGTGTTTACAGACGGACGAAAAAGTCAACCTCTTTCGCGACTGTATCTTCAATTAGTCGTCTAATCTTGCCGTGATCGGCCCGGTATGATTCCGGATATAGTCCATCAATGCATAGATGAAGCAGGCCGTGCCGGCCATTTCAAGCCCTTCTTCGATGGAGGTTAAAACAATCCATGTGTAGTTGTTACTCCCGTAATGTGTAAAATACCAGCCCCCCGCCATTTCCACAACGAGTGCACCGAAGACATAGGTTGCCGCCGAATGAAGGAAAAGTTTTTTTGTTCTTGTGGGGATATCAAAGAAAATGAACCTGTAGAAATAGAAAGCCATCAATACCAGTCCCAGGCCGAACGGAATCACCCAGGCATACCAGAATATTCCGCTGAGATGATACTTGTTTCGCAGGAATATAGCCAGGAATTCATGTATTTCTATCAGTTCATCAATAGCCAGGTAGTAGAATACCAGAGCGAGAACCCACCAGGATTGTTTGATCCGGACGGATTTCCCCGGTATTTCAGACATGGCCAGTACGCCCAGCAACAATGATGCGACGAGCAACAGGGTAAATGAAAAAATACTGGGAATATTTTGTTCCATGTCTACATTAAACATATTCAGGATCCGGTTCATTCCCTTAAAATGCAGTTCATGGAAGGAATAGGCAATTCCCTGCAATATGAGGTTTGCCAGTAACAATGCACTGATGACGACCATCAGCCAGGCGAATACCGATTCCGGATTACCATGGATGAGTCGTTTGCTGATAACCGGATCTGTTGATGGTCGCCGGCTTCCTTCAATCTGGATAAATTCGTGTAACCGTTGCATAATCTTAGCGTGTTAGCATTGCATAGGAATTCCTGCATCCGGATACGGAGAAAATTTTTGTGGTACCAGTGATTTGAGGGGGTGCTAATTTTTGTGATCTCGGAGGAGTGGCATTATATAACAATTTAAAGTTAAGTAATTGCTATATATGTTATTCCTAGAAGTTGTCAACAATCCTGCAGGGTGGTTGATATGGTGTATATCCTGTGAATATCGGGTCGCATGACCTCGGAAAGGGTTGTCTGCCAATAGATTCGGATCGGGGAATGCCACCAAAAATGTTCCAAGTAAAACATCGTCAGGACCTGCCTGGATTGTGGTTGTGGATGGCTAGAGGAAACTGAACTATTTACCATGGGATTATATGCCGGGGGTATGATGCCGGATAAGTACCGGTTTTGATGGAGTATGGTTTTCATATCCCGGCCGGGTATAAAAAAAACCTCTGCAGTAGCGGAGGTTTTGTGATCCCGTCAGGATTCAAACCTGAAACCTTCTGATCCGTAGTCAGATGCTCTATTCAATTGAGCTACGGGACCTTAATTTGGGCAGCAAATATAAGATTAATTCCGGATTAAAAATTGATTTTAATACGCTGTTGCGTTCATCCGTGAATCCGGGTAATCAATATGGCCATTTGACAAATGCCTCCATGGCAGCGTATTTGGGGAGTCCGAGCTTATCGTAAAGATCGGCCGTCGCGGCGTTCCTTTCTTCTGCCCGCTCCCAGAATTCACGGGAATCCGTTCCCTGGAAGACAACGCCGTCTTTCTGGCTTTGATGAATGAATATACCGTTCCTTTTTTCCACTACCTGGTCCGGTGCCATGGGAATGGCCATTTCGATATCCCATATATCCCATTCGGCCCATGCGCCCCTGTATAGCCAGAGCCAGCATTCGGCTACGGAAGGGTCATTGGCGGCTTTCAGTCGCTTCAGTGCCTCCATGAGGATGTCAAAACATACTTTATGGGTACCATGGGGGTCTGCAAAGTCGCCGGCAGCATAGATTTGATGTGGTTTCACTTTCCGGATCAGGTCCATATGAATCTGTACATCCTCTTCCCCCGGCTCGTTCTTTTCAATCAGGCCCGTTTCGTAAAAGGGCAGGTTCATGAAGTGGATATTTTCGTCCTTGATACCTACATAGCGACAGGTTGCCCGGGCTTCCGTGCGGCGAATCATGCCCTTGATGGATCGGATTTCATCGGTATCCTTCTGGTTGGATTTTTTGGTTTCAATGAATGCTCGGGCTTCATTCCAGATCTTGTTGGCCCGGCTCTTATCGATCCCGAAAATCTCGTCGAATTCCACGGCGAAATCAATCTGTCGCATCACAAATTCATCACTCACAGCTATATTCCCGGAAGTCTGGTATCCCACATGCACGTCATGCCCCTGTTCATGCATGCGAATGAATGTGCCACCCATGGAAATGATATCGTCATCCGGATGCGGAGAAAAGATGATCACCCTTTTGCTTTTGGGTTCACGGCGTTCCGGGTGACGGGGAAGTTCTTCTGAAAACTTCCCGCCGGGCCATCCGGTGATGGTATCCCGCATGCCATTAAAGACTTTAAGATTGATCTCGTATGCATTTCCCATTTTCACGAGCAGGTCGCTCAAGCCATGGTTATTGTAGTCGTCATTAGTGAGCATGAGGATGGGCTTCCCGGAGGCGAGGGCCATATTGCATACGGCTTTGCGGATAACCTTATCCGTCCATTCAATTTCACCGGTAAGCCACGGACATTTGTAACGGGTCAGCTCCTGGGCGGCACTTTCGTCCAGTACGAAGCTGCAGTTGTCGTGTTCCTGCAACAGGGAGGCCGGGACCATTTCTGTTACATGCTCTTCAACCGCTTTGCGGATCACGGGCGCCTTGTGCAGGCCCCAGGCGAGGAGCACGATGCGTTTGGCTTTCAGGATGGGTTGGATACCCATCGTAATGGCCAGCCTGGGCACTTTACTCATGTTGGGGAACTCAAAGGCATTGGCCAGCCGGGTGGAGTTATCCAGTGCCACGAGTCTTGTGATGCTATGCCTGCTGGATCCAGGTTCGTTGAAACCGATATGACCGTTCAGACCAATGCCCAGTATCTGCAGGTCGATCCCGCCCGCCAGTTCAATCTTTTTTTCGTAGGTGGCAGCATAGGAGCGCACATCGGATTTCTCAATCGTCCCGTCCGGTACATGCGTGTTTGTAAGGTCAATGTCCACATGGTTGAACAGGTGCACTTTCATAAAGCGGTTATAGCTTTGGAGGGCATCCGGTTCGATCGGGTAATATTCATCCAGGTTGAAGGTGATGACGTTTTTAAAACTCAATCCCTCGGTTTTATGTATACGGATCAATTCTGCATACAGCGATTTGGGCGTTGATCCGGTTGCCAGACCGAGGACACAGGGTTTTCCTTCCTTCTGTTTCTGTTTAATCAGGTTGGCCACTTCACGGGCAACGTGGGCGGAGGCTTTTTTGTCGTTTTCGAAAATCTGTACGGGAATCTTTTCAAAGGAATCTACAAGGCTCATGTCGTTTGTTTTGCAGTTGTTGGTGGCCAAATTTAGCCTTTTTTCGCGCTACGGATATACGTACCGGGTAGAAAAGTACCTTTTTACAGGCGTCCGGACAAACCGGTGTTTGCGTGGTCCGGGCCTGCCTGGATGCGGGTAAAAGGGCCGGGGATCCGGGCTATTGGTTTAACTTGATCTCGAAAACATGCGGCCACAATTTTCCGGTTATCAGGAGATGACCGGTAGAGGAATCATACGCGATGCCATTGAGCACGGCACCCATTTGTTCACCCGTGGAACCAGGGGCCCGGAGATAGCCAAGGTCGGCCCGTGAATTTTTAACCAGGAAATCCGTAAAATCAATGCGACTCGTTACGAAACCAGAAGCAGGGTCTATCTGTACGATATAATCATACTGCCATCGGTTGGCCAGTAGTTTTCCGTTGACCCATTCCAGTTCATTGAGATTGTTGACCGGTCCCATATTGTCTGTAACACTGATAACGCGCTGCAGTTTCAGGTCCTGCGGACGCACCACGTAGATTTTGTCGGAGCCATCGCTGATGTACAGGTTTGTTCCATCGTTGGTGAGCCCCCAACCCTGGCCACTCCATGTGATTTCACGGATGGAGGCGAAGTTCCTGGCATTGTATACAAAAACCACTTTGTTTTCCCAGGTCAGCTGGTAGAGCGTATCATTCAGGATGGTGATGCCTTCCGTAAAGTAAGGCTGCCCGATGTCTTTCCGATTGAGTTGCTTGCCTGATTTATAGTCTACTTTCCGCAGGGATGAACGGCCCACCAACCCGGTACTCTCCACGAGTTTTCCCTGGTATAATTCAAATCCCTGGGTAAATGCAGCCGTGTCATGCGGGTATGCATTGATCAACTGGTAGGAAATGTTCCTGGGTTCGGGTACGGCCGACGCTGCGGGTAAATCAGTGTTTGATTTTTGTGGTTCGCTGTTACAGGCGGCAAAGACGGCCAGGGAGGCTACGAAGATTCCGGGTCTCATAAATATTGCAAAAATAGGGGGATCGCGTTTGTCAAAAAATGAAAGATCTGCTGGTAGCGGAAAGAAATGGCGCGGAAATACCCAAGGAAATGTGAATATTAGCCGTTCCCATGCAAGATTGGCATGCCCCGTTCGTTTTGGTACTAGTTTTGGGCATTCATCCAATGAAAATACCGCACATGAAAATATTCCTGGTTTTTATTGCCCTGGCGGCAGTTAGTACATCGGAACCCGCTTCGGCCCAGATCCTGAAAAAGATCACCGGCGGGAGCAGTGCAGATACGACTAAGAAGAAATTTTCCGTGAACGACCTGTTGGGAGGCAAGAAAGGCGGGCTGTCAACGGATGAAATCGTGCAGGGCCTAAAGGAAGCGCTCAGCGTGGGCGCCACCAACAGTTCACAGAAGCTCCATGCGTTGGACGGGTATTTTGGCAATGCGGCGATAAAACTGCTGATGCCCCCGGAAGCGCAGAAAGTGGAAAAAACCCTTCGTTCCGTGGGGTTGGGCTCGCAGGTGGACAAAGCCATCCTTTCGATGAACCGCGCGGCGGAGGACGCCGCGGCATCGGCCGCTCCGATTTTCCTGGATGCCATCAAAAGCATGAGCATTCAGGATGCCGCGGGAATCCTGGGCGGAGGGGATAATGCTGCTACGAAATACCTGCAAGACAAAACAACCGGCGCACTGACAGAGGCATTCCGCCCCGTTATTGAAAAATCACTGCAGAAAGTGGACGCCACCAAATATTGGAATGATGTTTTCACCACATACAACAAATTCAGCAGGGACAAGGTAAACACCGACTTGCCCGCATATGTAACTGAAAAAGCGCTGACTGGTATATTCTTCCAGGTTGCCGAAGAAGAGAAAAAAATCCGGAAAGACCCGGTGGCCAGGACCAGTGAAATTTTAAAAAAGGTGTTCGCCCAACAATAGATAACAGGCCTAAACCATAAAAAATAAGAGGCGGGATCTTTACAGGGTCCCGCCTCTTTATTTAATGCATATCAGCCTGCTGCACGGATTTCAAGGTCTAAATGTCAATGGCTTCCCCATAAGCCACCGCAACCGCTTCTTTCAATGCTTCACTCATGGTGGGGTGGGGGTGGATGGCATTCAGGATTTCATGATGGGTAGTCTCCAGTTTCCGGGTAGCCACTACTTCAGCGATCATTTCCGTAACACCGGCGCCAATCATGTGTGCTCCCAGGAATTCGCCATATTTGGCATCAAATACCACTTTCACGAATCCCTCCGTATTCCCGGAGGCACTGGCCTTACCGGAAGCCATGAATGGGAACTTACCCACTTTTACTTCAAAACCTGCTTCCCTGGCTGCTTTCTCGGTAAACCCGACAGAGGCAACTTCCGGGGAACAATAGGTACAACCGGGAATATTATTATAATCGATGGGCTCCGGTTGGTGATGGTATTTCTTTTCGAGATAACCGATGGCTTCCGCGGCTGTGATGCCTTCTTTGCTGGCTACATGCGCCAGTGCCTGGCCGGGGGAGCAGTCGCCAATAGCATATATGCCGGGGACGCTTGTCTGCTGTGCTTTATCAACAACGACCTTTCCTTTTTCGGTTTTAATGCCTGTTTCTTCCAGGCCAATATTTTCTATATTGGGTGCAATGCCTACCGCGGACAGGAGGATGTCCGCTTCCAGAACGGTTTCACCGGAGGCATTCCGTACGGTTGCCTTCACCCCGGGTCCGCTGGTATCTACTCCCGTTACTTCGCTGGAAGTAAGGATGGTGATGCCCTTTTTCTTAAACTGTTTTTCCAGTTCCTTGCTGATGTCTTCGTCTTCAACGGGAACAATCCGCGGCATGAATTCCACGATCGTTACCTGGGTGCCCATGGTATTGTAGAAATCGGCAAACTCCACGCCAATGGCGCCCGATCCAACTACAATCATGCTTTTGGGCTGGTTGGGGAGTACCATCGCTTCGCGATAACCGATGATTTTCTGTCCGTCGATGGGCAATGAGGGTAGTTGGCGGCTACGGGCCCCCGTGGCAATGATGATATATTTAGACTCTACCACCTGCTTCGAACCATCGGCGGCGGTCACTTCCACACGACCCTTACCGGCGATTTTGCCGTATCCCATGACTACGTCGATCTTGTTCTTCTTCATCAGGAATTGCACGCCTTTGGACATTTTTTCAGCCACGCCGCGGCTCCTTTTAACGACGGCTCCGAAGTCGTGGGAAATATTGGTGCCATGGATGCCGTAATCGGCACTATGTTTCATGTATTCATATACCTGTGCGCTCTTAAGCAGGGCCTTGGTGGGAATGCGACCCCAATTGAGGCAGACACCTCCCAGGCTTTCCTTTTCTATGATGGCTACCTTAAAACCGAGTTGAGATGCCCGGATCGCGGCGGGATATCCGCCGGGGCCGCTGCCCAGAACGATAACGTCGTATGCCATATGGGAAAATTGATTTTGAGGGGCAAAAATACTGGCTAAGTCCCAAATGGCCAATTTAGATGAGACAGTCAGGATACCTGCGATGAAAGGCTGTTTATCGCCCGGGTATCTGCCTGGCTTGCTTTCCTGCCATTGTTAAAGGGCAGGTCTCCATGCTTTCCGGGATGTATCAGCCCACCATCAGGATCCGGTCTTTTGACGGATAATGGAAGATAACTGTCCCGCCGTCATCGCCCCGCTCTGGCGCCAGAGTTGCTGGCCCTTTTGGAATAAAATAAGCGTGGGAACGCCACGGACACCATAATGCATGGCAGCCTGCGGGTTTTTGTCCACGTCTACTTTCAGCACGCGAAGCTTGTGGCCATGCGTATCTGCAAGCTTTTTCAGTTCCGGGGCCATCATTTTGCAGGGTCCACACCATTCCGCAAAGAAATCTACGAGGACGGGCGTATCAGCATTGAGTATATCCTGGAATGAACTCATAATTCAAGGATTGGATATCGGATGAAGGATATTATTTGTCGTTGTCCTGCCATTTAAGGCTGGATATCCCCGCTGAGTGTCAAAAGCCCCAGCGGTAAACGGGAAGGGGGTCTTATTTAACAGCCTTCTTGACCGGGCAGGTACTGAGACCCATAATGGCGTACAATGGGCAAAAACTGATCAGGCTGGTGGCCACAAAGATGCCCGCCAGCACCAGCAACACGGTTGCCAGGGTTCCTGTGATCACATTCGTAAAATATAAAATAGCAATGACTGCAGCTACCAGTACCCGTACCAGCCTGTCTGCGCTTCCGACGTTCTTTTTCATACCAGGTTTTTTAGTTTTTAATAGATTCTATGAACCATGCTATCAAAGTGGCCATCGCCAGGCAACCCAGGCAAACAAGGACAAATTTCAACCATTTGTGCTGGATCATGTGCGCACTTTCGCAGATCAAATGTATGAACATCGATAGGGTAATTCCGGTGACCAAGGTCACCAGCGCACATAAATAGAAAGAAGGGGAGAAGTTTAAAAAAAGACAGGTGGGGCTGGATCTGCTAAAACCTATAACAGGACTATTCCTCCATCCACCTGGCTCACTTTTCCTTCTTTTTCCAGTTTTTTCAGCGTCCTCGTGATAACCTCCCTGGCCGTACCGAGGTCCTGTGCTATTTGCCGGTGCCGAATATTGAGTGTTCGGGTACCCTTCAGGCGGGCAAGTTCATCGAGATATTCGTATATCCTTTGGTCGAGTCGGTTAAATAAAAGCTGTTGGATGGTTTCGATCAGCTCGGCATACCGTTGGTCGTACTGCTGGTAGAACAGGTCGTTCAGTCTGGGGAATTCTTTCAGCCATTGGGTGATTTTCCCGGCCGGGATCAGCAAAAGGGTTGATTTTTCTTCCGTCAGGGCAAAAATCTTACTGGGATCGTTATGCATAACGGCGGAAAGGGACATGATGCAACTCTCCTTTGGCTGGATAAAATAGAGCAACAGTTCTTTTTGGTCGGTCTGGGTATACACTTTCACGAGGCCTTCCAGGACAATCGGAACCACTTTCACATATTGACCTTCCCTCAGTAGCTGGACACCCGGGCCCAGCTCAACCCATTCTCCGTATTCGGTAAAAGCCTC
>Ga0114938_1000805_pt1 | contig 22647 bp, 24 predicted proteins | sample AshMeaBigSpring_FD_88675 | JGI IMG/M metagenome (GOLD analysis project Ga0114938, IMG submission 88675) | Groundwater microbial communities from Big Spring, Nevada to study Microbial Dark Matter (Phase II) - Ash Meadows Big Spring | ecosystem: Environmental > Aquatic > Deep subsurface >...
CGGTGTCGGCGGCGATGGACGAGCCCTGGATCATCTGGATGCGCTTGCGCATCGGGTGGGCGTCGATCTCGGCGCGGTTGTGCTCGCGGATGTCGATGTCGATGCCCAGCACATAGCCGTCGAGCTGCATCATCTCCATCAGCGAGGCGTAGTAGATCAGCGAGCCGCCATGGGCGATGCCGGTCTCGATGATCAGGTCCGGCTTGCTGGCCCAGATGATCTCCTGCATCGCCACCATGTCCTGCGGGAACTGGATGATGGGGCGGCCCATCCACGAGAAGTTGTAAGCGTATTTGTGGCGGGCGATCTCGCGCACCCAGATGCGCGAGAGCGCCTGCACATCGTGGTCGTCCATCAGGCCGCGGATGTTGGCGCGGACCTCCGCCTGGAATTTTTCGATTTCATTCATTTTTCAAAAAGTCCTTCCAATACTGGGTTTCTGACACGATGCAGTCGATGCCCTGCGGACCGGTGTTGGCGATCAGGTCCAGCAGGGAAACATAGGGGGTGAACTCGCCGTGCAGCTGCGGGTAGGGCTGCTTGCGGTAGTCCATGTATTCGACGCGGATGCCGGCGTCCTCGAACAGCGGGTGGTCCAGGTAGTGGCGTGCGCCCAGACCGGTGATGTAGCGGGTGCCGCCGAGTGCCTTGACGATATCGCAGACCCGCTGGCTGCTGGCGCCGGCTATGCCCAGCTCACTCACCTCGACGAAACGCCGGCCGGTCTCCAGTCCGTAGTAGCGGCAGCAGGCCATCATCGAGGCGCGGCTGAGCTCACCGATGGTGCTGTGCGGCTGCTGGTAGACCGATTCCACCAGCGCCAGCATGTCCTTGCGATAAGGCGCGACGGCGTAGGCCTGCTTGAGCTGGTCCAGGTGCTGGCGTCGCCAGTCGGTGCGTGTGTCGAGCTGCACCTCGTCGATGCTCTGTCCGAGCGACAGTTGCTGCAGCGGCACGGTGAGCCATTTGCTGCCCTGGGCGGTCTTGATCTGCACCCGGTTGGTGAAGCTGCCCTTGGAGAACTGCACGTCGCCGTAGTGGACGTAGACATCCGCCAGCCGGATCTGCTCGAACATCCCCACCCAGGGGAAGAACATCGGCTGGGAGATGACGACTTTCATGGCGCGAGCAGCTTTTCCATGATGACGACGTCGGCGTAGCCGGTGGCGGTGCGGAAATGCTGTGCCCAGCGGCCGACCTCGCGGTAGCCGTGACGCCGATACAGGCGGATGGCCCCTTCGTTGCTGGCCAGCACTTCGAGCACGATTTTGCGCAGGCCGAAGACCTCGCGCACGTAGTCGGCCAGCAGCTCCAGCGTCTCGCCGCCGCAGCCGCGGCCCTGCGCCTGCGGGCCGATGCAAATGCCCAGCCGGCCGCTGCCGTGGAACAGGTCCATGTCGAGCAGCTGCACATAACCCAGTGCCTGGTTGTCGGCCCGGTCAGCGATGACGAAGAACACCGCATCCGCTGTCTGGCTGCGGCTGGTGAGCCAGGCGCGCACCTGCTCCAGCGAGCTGCCCTTGGGCTGCGCCATCAGTTGGCGCTGCAGCGGCACATCGTTGCGCAGCGCCTGCAGGGCGGGAAGGTCTTCCGGGCCCCAGGCCCGCAGCACCACGTGTTTGCCGGTCAGCATGTCAGGGCCTTACAGGTAGAAGCAGTTCAGCGAACGGCCGGCGAAGGCGGCAATGTCGCCAATCACCTGTCGCGCATGGGCTGGATTCAGGCCGACCAGCAGGGTTTGGATGTCGGTCGGCAACGCCGCGGGCGCGATCACCGGTGCACCATGCAACTGGCGCCCCTGCAGGAAGGTGTTCTGGTCAATGACATAACGGATGCGTTGCGGCTGCCGCAGCCAGGAGGCAATGAAGGCGCCGTAGAAGCCAGCGCCATAGAGGGCCACCGGCGCATCGGCCGCGAGGGTCTGCTCGAAGGCCTGCACGCGTGCGCCGGCCTGTTGCCAGAAATCGGCAATCCGGCGTGCCGTCTCAGCAATGGCGTTCACTTCTGCGTGTGCCGGGGGCTGGGCGGCGGCGGGCGGGGTTAATTTGCGTGCCACGAATACCAGCGCGCCACGGTGGGCACTGTCGCTGATCTCCACCACTTCAAAACCGTTGGCGCGCAGCAAGTAAGCCAGCGAGGGTGGCGTGAAGTGATTCACGTGGTCGACCACGATCAGGTCGGCCGTGTTGGACAGCACATTGGGCACGATGCCGTAGAAGGTGCCGCCGGCCTTGAGCAGGGCGGCAATCTTGCGCAGTGCGTCCTGCGGTTGCGCCATGTGCTCGAGCGAAAAGAAGGAGGTGACGACGTCGAAGCGGTCTTGCCAGTCGGCCGGCAACTCGAAGGTTGCGCCGCGCTCATGGGGGATGAACTTGTCCCAGAACGGACGGTAACGGTCGCTGACATCGAACAGGTGCACTTCCAGCCCCGGGATCTGGTTGGCCAGGGTGCGCAGGGTGGCGCTCTTGGCGCAGCCGTAGTCCAGGATCCGCGTGCCGGCGGCCAGGGGCAGCTTCTCGCGCAGCACCTGGACCTGGTGCTCGGTGCGATAGACCTTGCGGCCGGCCACGACCTCGTAGATCTGGTCCTCTTCCTCGCTGTCGACCAGGATGTCGTAGCTGTCGTCGTAGTAGGCGTCGATGTTGTCCATGGCGGCGCTCTGCACATGGGCGCAGCAGCCGCAGACATAGACCTCGGTGCGGCCGTCATGCACGGTGCACAGCGAGGTCAGGGACAGGGCGTCACCGGAGTCGTAGATCTTGTCGCTCAGCGGCGTGCCGCACAGGTTGCAGTTCATAAGGCGTCAGGTCAGTCGGCGCAGAGTTCCGGGTGGATGGTGCGGAAATCGACACCGGCGGCATAGGAGCCGCGCCAGCCGTGGGACTGGCCGGTCGGCTCCAGGAAGTTGAAATAGCGCAGCTGCATGGTCCAGCGCGAACGCTGGCTGCGGTTGTGACCGGAGGCGTGCAGCACCAGGAAGTCGATTACCACCAGGTCGCCGGGCGAGGTCAGTGGTGCGACGTGCGGGTACTTGCGCAGCAGTTCAGCCTCACCCTTCAGCGTCAGGGAGTAGGCGCCGGTTTTCTCGGGGTTGTTCGGGTCGCGCGTGTGGACCGGTACCGCCCCTTCGACCTGGGAGCCGGGGCAGAACTCGACCGGGCCCATGTCTTCGGTGACCGGCACCAGCGGGCTCCAGTAGACCAGGCCGTCAAGGCTGCGCAGCTGGGCTGGGTATTCCTGGTGCCAGTTGGCACGGAAACGGTCTTCGTTCGGGTTGTCGATCCGGATGCCATAGCCGCCGGCGGCCACCGCCGGCACGGAGCCCGGGCGCAATTCGGCGAACAACTGGTCGTGCAGCGGATGCGCCACCAGCCGCACGAAGGCCGGAATCTGTTTGACGGCGTCGTAGAGCTCGGCGCCATAGGCGCGGTTGGCCGCGATCAGCTGCTGGTAGCCGGCATCGAAGCTGGCCGGCGCGAATGGGGGGCGGCTGATCGGCAGTTTGTACTTGGCGATCAACATGCCGATCAGGTCGTAGATGGCGCGCTGGATTGGCTCGATGTCATGCGCAAGGTCGTAGAACCCGCGCAGGATCAGGACGCCGTTGCGCTGGAATTCCTCGACCTGGGCAGCACTGAGTAGGGGGCCTGGACGCATGATCTCTCCGGTCAGGTGGAGTCTGGATGATAGTGGAGGATGGCCATGCCGCCCGACCAGTCGCCGGCCGGCGCAGGCATGAAAAACAAAGGACGCATTGATGACCGGTCACCAATGCGTCCCTGGGGACCGAGCGCCGGAAGGCTTTACGACTTCAGCAGCGACAGCACGCTCTGCGGCAGCTGGTTGGCCTGGGCCACCATGGCCATGCCGGCCTGCTGCAGGATCTGGGTGCGCGACAGGTTGGCGGTTTCCTTGGCGTAGTCGGCGTCGACAATGCGTCCGCGCGAAGCTGCCAGGTTCTCCACCTGGTTGTCGATGTTCGAGATCGCGCTCTCGAAGCGGCTCTGCATGGCGCCCAGCATGGCTCGCGAGGTGTTGATCTGGTCGATGGCCGAGTCCACCTTCTTCAGGGCCAGCCAGGCGCTGCCTTGCGTGCTGACCGACAAGGTGTCAACGCCGGTGGACGAGGTGGCGCCCAGCGTCGTGGCCGCAATGCCGGTGGTGGCGGTGGTGAAGCCGGTCAGGCTGACCGGGGACGCCGTGCCGCTGGTCGTCAGGCTGGAGGAGTACAGCTCGATCGCGTACGTACCATCCTGCGCTTTTGTCAGGTAAGCGGTCACGCCGGTGTCCGGCGTCTTGCGGTTGATGGCCTCGACCACCTGGCCCAGTCGCTCATCGCCGGTGGTCGCCACGGCAATCGCGCCCAGGTCGATGGGCGTGCTGCCGGACACCGAGATGGCCAGTGTGCCGGTGGCAATCGCCGTCAGGGTGGTGATGGCCGAGGACGCAATGCCGGTGTTGGTGGTGGCGTTGAAAGCATAGTCGATCTTGGACAGGCCTTGGGCCGTGGCATTGGTCAGCGCGCCGACCGACACCGTGTTGCCGGAGTTGGCGCCGATCTGGAATACGGCGCCGGCAAAGGAACCGTCCAAAATCTTCTGATTGTTGAAGGTGGTCTGCTTGGCCACGCGGTCGATTTCGTCGCGCAGCTGGGAGACTTCGGCCTGCAGGGCGGTGCGGTCAGCAGCGCTGTTGGTCGAATTGCCGGCCTGCACGGCCAGTTCGCGCATACGCTGCAGCATGTCGCCCAGTTTGCCCAGGGCGCCTTCGGCGGTCTGGGCCAGCGAGATGCCGTCGTTGGCGTTGCGGGCCGCCACCGACAGGCCGCGTACCTGGGTATTCATACGTTCGGCGATGGCCAGACCGGCCGCGTCGTCCTTGGCGCTGTTCACGCGCAGGCCGGACGACAGACGCTGCATGGTCGTCGCCAGGGAGCTGGCCGACGCCGTCAGATTGCGCTGGGCATTCAGCGACGGAACATTGGTGTTGATCGTAGCAGCCATTTCGAAGCTCCTTTACGTAGAAATTGGCTTAAGCCGTTGGTGTCAGCAAGACACGCTGACGGTTTTGGCGGTTGAGGAATTGTCAGGACGGATGCAAGACCGTGTTGCCGCAATAAAAGGGTTAAAAAACCGGCAAATCGGCCGATAAGGGGGGGGCTAATCGGGTAGGCGGCGCCGGAAATCAGGGTTTTTGCGGGGAGACAACCCTAAAGTTTCCTGAAAAGCACCCGAAAACTCTTCCAACGGGCCTGCCCAACGGGTTCGTCAACCGATACCTTCCTTCTAGGAGTAATGAAATGACCAGTATCAATACGAACATCCCGTCGCTGAATGCCCAGCGCAATCTGACGGCGTCGGCCGGCTCCCTGGCGACGTCCATGCAACGCCTGTCGTCCGGCCTGCGCGTGAACAGCGCCAAGGACGACGCCGCCGGCTTGGCTATCGCCGAGCGCATGAGCGTGCAGACTCGCGGTTTCTCCGTGGCGGCCCGCAACGCCAACGACGGCATCTCGCTGGCCCAAACTGCTGAAGGCGCCCTGGGCAAAGTGGGCGACATGCTGCAGCGTATGCGTGAGCTGGCTGTGCAGTCGGCCAACTCGACCAACAGCGCTGCCGACCGTACCGCCCTGCAGGCCGAGGTGAAGCAGCTGGCCGATGAAATCGACCGCGTGGGCAAGACCACCACCTTCAACAACCAGAAGATTCTGAACGGCTCCTTCGCTGGCGCCGTGTTCCAGGTGGGTGCCAATTCCGGTGACAACATCACCGTGGGTGCCCTGACCAACAGCACCGCCTCCGGTCTGTCGGACATCGACTACTCCTTCAACACCGCCAATGCCGGCATCAGCGCCTCCTCGATCACGACCCTGACGGCGATTGCCACCGGTACCCTGAGCATCTCGGTCTCGGGTGGTTCCACCTACGACCTGGGTGCCATCGACGCCGCCACGACCGGCGACGAGCGTATCGGCCAGGTGGTTGAAGCCATCAACCGCAAGACCGCCGACACCGGTGTGACCGCCTACCTGACCAAGGCAGACAACGGTAGCTACTCGGTCGAGTTGTATTCGTCGACCCTGAACACTTCGGGTGCGGGTGCTGTGGTTGCGCTGACCGGCTTCAGCGCCACCACGACCGGTGTTTCGGCTACCACCCTGGCGGCCACCACGGGTAGCGGCATCGACACCCTGTCGGTCAGCACCCAGGCCAACTCCTGGATCGCCCTGAAGAAGCTGGACTCGGCCATCGACCAGGTCAACAGCGCACGCGCCAAGCTGGGCGCCGTCCAGAGTCGCTTCGAGAGCGCCGTGGGCAACATCGGCATCATGGTGGAAAACATCTCTGCCTCGCGCGGCCGCATCATGGATGCCGACTTCGCGAAAGAGACCGCCAACCTGTCGCGTACCCAGATCCTGCAGCAGGCAGGTACGGCGATGGTGGCGCAGGCCAACCAGTTGCCGCAAGGTGTATTGGCCCTGTTGCGCTAAGCTTTTCTCGCGATTGAACCGTCCCGATCTGGCTAGACTGGGATGGTTTTCCAAGGCGGCGACGGTTTCGACTGTCGTCGCCCTTGGTCATTCTGGGAAGGCGGCGCCGGGTATCCGATCGGATCGCGCTGCATAAGGAGGGATCTATGGGGATTTCATCAATTGGCGTGGGCAGCGGCCTGGACGTCGAGGGCATCATCAAGCAGCTGACGGCGTTGGAAAAGCAGCCGCTGACCACGCTGCAGACGCAGGCGGCCACCATCCAGACCCGCATCTCGACCGTCGCGCAGATCAAATCCCAGGTGTCCGCATTGGCGACCGCGGCCAAGACGCTGGGGCAGGCCAGTTCCTGGACCGGCAAGACGCTGACTTCCTCCAACGAGACGGCCGTCAAGGGCAGCGTGACGACGTCGGCCGCGCCCACGACCTTTGACGTCGAGGTGCAGCAGTTGGCCAAGGCGCAGTCGACGGCATCCTCCGCCGTCGCGGCGAACACCGCCATGGGCACCGGCACGTTGACGATCGACCTCGGGACCTGGAACTATTCCGGCACGCCGTCGTTCACCAAGGGCACGGCGGCTTCCGTCAACATCACCATCGGCAGCGGCGAAGACACGCTGAGCAAGATTGCGGAAAAGATCAACGGCGCCAATGCCGGCGTTACCGCCACCGTGCTGCGCGATGCCTCGGGTGAGCGCTTGCTCATGCGCTCCAACAGCACCGGCGAGGCCCAGGGTTTCCGCATCCAGGTCGATGAGGGCGGTGTGCCGGCCGACAACCTGGACAACAGCGGCTTGTCCCGGCTGGCGTTTGACCCGGCCAATGGCAACTTCGGCATGGCTGCCAACAGCTACCAGAAAGCGCTCAACACCCAGGCCACGATCAATGGCGTTGCGGTCAGCTCGGCCAACAGCACGCTGGCTGATGCCGTGCCCGGTGTCACGCTGGAGTTTGGTGCCGTGACCACGGCGCCGGTGACGGTGAAGGTGGCTTCAGACACGACGACCATGAAGAAGAACATTCAGGACTTCATGGCGGCCTACAACAGCCTGAGCAAGACCTTGACTGACGCCACCAAATACGACGAGGCCAGCAAGACCGGTGGCGTGATGCAGGGCGACTCGGTGGTGGTGGGGCTGCAGAATGCCCTGCGTAGCCTGCTGGGGTCCTCCAGCGTCGGCTCCACGTTCTCGCGCCTGGCCGACATTGGATTGGACGTCAAGCGTGGTGGCCTGATGACCTTGAACAGCAGCAAGCTGGACACGGCCCTGAAAGACCTTGGGAACCTGCAGGCGCTGTTCACCGCCGACAACACCGGCACGGCCAACGACGGTTTCGGCCTGAAGATCCAGAGCTTTGCGGACGGGCTGCTGGCCACCGGCGGCACCGTGACCAACAAGTCGGATGCCCTCCAGAACGCCTTGAAGAGCAATTCCAAGGAGCAGGACAAGGTCAACCAGCGCGCATTGTTGATGGAAAAACGGCTGCGCGCCCAGTACAGCGCACTGGACGGCCAGATGGCTGGCCTGAGCTCGCTGAGCAGCTATGTCTCGCAGCAGGTGGCGGCTTGGAACAAGAGCAGTTCCTGAGGCGTGAACCGGCCCTAATTCAAGGTTAAGTTTCCAGGCACTGGTGCCGATACATCAGACATAAGTCAACCAGATTGATGAGCGACACGATGTTTACACCAGTCAGCACACGGGCAGCCTCTGCCTACAAACGGGTCAGCGTAGAAACTTCGGTGGATGGTGCCAGCTCCCACCACCTGATCAGCCTGCTGTTTGACGCCCTGCTGGAATCGCTGTCGCTGGCCCGGCTGGCGCTGGAGTCCGGCGACCAGGAGGTCAAGGTCCGTCACCTGAGCAAGGCCGTGCGACTGATCGACGAAGGACTGAAGGCGTCGTTGGACGAAGCGGGTGGCGAAGTGACGGGCAATCTGCGCACCGTCTACAGCTATTCCGTGCGCTGCCTGACCGAGGCCAACCTCAAGAACGATCTGGCCAAGGTGGTGGAAGTGATCGGGCTCATCAGCCCCATTGCCGAGGCGTGGAAGCAAATTGGAAAATAAGGCCACGCCCGCAGAAAGCAGGAATTCAGCCATGCCGCAGATGCTGATCGACTACTACCGCGCCATTGAAGACAGCAGCCGCAAGATGCTGGATGCCGCCAAGGCGGAGGACTGGGACCAGGTGATGCGCTTCGAAGGGGCTTGTGCGGTCCTGATCGAACAGCTGCGCCTGAAGGCGCGCACCGAGGAAATGCTGCCCGAACAGCGGCGCGAGAAGTCGCGCATCATGCAGCGCATCCTGCTCAACGACGCCCAGATCCGCTACCTCGCGGAGCCTTGGTTGACGCACTTCGAGCAGCGCTTCGGCGGCTCGCAGCTGCTGCACTGAATCGCTATAAAAAGCGTAGCTATCGGCGCTTGATGGATATGGCCTGAGCGCCAGTTACACCTGCATGTTCATGATGTCGGTGTAGGCCTGCACCATGCGGTTGCGCACATGCAGCGTGGCTTGAAAGCCGATCTGGGCTTTCTGGATGGCCACCATGGTCTCTTCCAGGCTGACTTTCGGGTTCTCCATCTGCACTTCGCGTTGCAGCGCAGCCGACTGTTTCTGCGCCTGGCTCACTGAACTCAGCGCCGACTTCAGCGCGCCGGAAAACCCTTCGCCCGACGCACCGCCCACCTGGGCGGCTCCGTTCCTGACGGCCAGACCGGGCCGTACCGTGGTCGGCATGGTGGTAGGTGAGAGACGAAGATCCATGGTGCGTACCCAGAGGAAAAAGTGTTGGAGCGATCCTATCGGTCGGGGGGCGGGCGCACTTTTTTGAATTGCAGGGGAATTCCGGGCCTTTTCGTCCTAATGTTTTCGGGGCCAACCCGAATAATCAATGCCATCGCCGATGCAAGGCTGCATCTCACCGCACCGGAACATATGATGGCTACCGCTCCTGCAATCCCTGTCAACCCGACCCTGACCCAGCGCCTCGCGGCCCTTGACCAGGGGCAGAAACTCCGTCTGGCCCTGGGGCTCGCGCTCTTCGTGGCCATCGCCATCGCCGGGCTGGTGATGGGGCGTCAGGCTGAATGGCGGGTGCTGTACGCCAACCTGAACGACAAGGACGGCGGCGCCATCATCGCCCAGCTGTCGCAGATGAACATCCCCTACAAGCACGCCGATGGCGGCAATGCCATCCTCGTGGCGGCCGACAAGGTACACGACACCCGGCTGCGCTTGGCGTCGCAGGGGCTGCCCAAGGGCTCGGTGGCGGGTTTTGAGTTGATGGAAGCCAACCGTTTCGGCATGACCCAGTTCCAGGAGCGGCTGACGTTCCAGCGCGGGCTGGAGGGCGAGCTGACGCGCTCGATCCAGGCCCTGTCTTCGGTGCAGAGTGCGCGCGTGCATCTGGCCCTGCCGAACCAGAACGGTTTCTTCCGCGAGCAGCAGAAGCCGTCGGCTTCCGTGCTGGTGAGCCTGAACGCCGGGCGCTCGCTCGACCGCAGCCAGCTGGCCGGCATCGTCCACCTGGTGGCGTCGAGCGTGCCGGAAATGAAGCCCGAGGCCGTCAGCGTGCTCGACGAAACCGGCAAGCTGCTGTCTGCCCCGACTGACGGCATGAATGGCCTGGCCGGTGGTGCCGACGCCCAGCAGCTGCAGTACGTGCAGCAGATTGAACAGATGTACCGCCAGCGCGTGCTGGACATCCTGGAGCCGGTGGTCGGCCGCAACAACGTCAAGGCGCAGGTGACGGCGGAAGTCGATTTCTCGCAGACCGAGCAGACCTCCGAGTCGCACCGCCCGAACCAGACGCCCGAGTCCGGCGCGGTGCGCAGCCAGCAGCTGGTCGAAAGCACCAACACCACTGGCAGCACGACGCCCTCTGGCGTGCCCGGCGCCACCACCAATCAGCCACCGGGTCCGGCCGCGGCACCCGTGAATGGCCCGGCGCAGACCCTGGCTGCGGCCGGTGGCAACAACTCGGCCGCTGCAGGCAGCAGCAAGCGCGAGTCCATCATCAACTACGAAGTGGACAAGACCATCAAGGTGGTGCGCGCGGGCTCGGGCGCCATCAAGCGCCTGAGCGCCGCGGTGGTGATCAATCACCAGTCGGTCACCGACGCCAAGGGCAAGACGGCCGCCCAGCCCCTGAGTGAGCAGCAACTGGCGAAGATGACGGCGCTGGTGCGTGAGACAATCGGCTACAACCAGGAGCGAGGTGACTCGGTGAACCTCATGAACGCCCCCTTTGCCGAAGACAAGGTCGTCATGCCCGACGTGCCTTTCTGGAAGCAGCCGGAAGTCCAGGAGCTGTCGCGCAGTCTGGCGTGGCCGCTCGGGACCGTGCTGTTGGGCGCCCTGGTGCTGTTTGGCCTGATCCGTCCGGCCATGAAGTCGGTCCAGCGACCGGCGCCGGCCCGCAAGCAACTGGATGCCGTGGTGGCGGAAGAGCCTGATCGTCCGCAACTGGCTGCCCCGGAGAAGAAGGACGAGCCGGTGTTGCCCACTTCGGGTGAGCTGGCCCTGGCCGATGCACGCAAGCTGACGCGCGAGAATCCGGCGGCAGTGGCCAGCATCGTCAAGAACTGGATCAATGGCGAGGCCGCAGCCTGACCGCTGACGCGGGGGTACCACGATGTCACAAGAAGACGGACTGCAAAACGCTGCCGTGCTGCTGATGTCCCTCGGCGAGGAGGAGGCAGCAGAGGTATTCAAGCACCTGTCACCGAAAGAGGTGCAGAAGCTGGGCGAGGCCATTGCCAAGACGCGCACCGTCACCCGCGAGAAGGTCGACGAGGTGGTGGAGAAGTTCACCGCCGTGGCCGCGGCGCAGAGCCTGCTGGTGTCGGACTCAGGCGATTACGTGCGCTCCGTGTTGCGCCGCGCGCTGGGTGACGACAAGGCGGCCCTGCTGCTCGACCGCATCCTGCAGGGCGGCGATGTCTCCGGCATCGAGAGCCTGAAGTGGATGGATCCGCTGTCAGTGGCCGAACTGCTGCGCAACGAACACCCGCAGATCGTGGCCGCCATCATGGTGCACCTGGACTACGACCAGGCGGCCGACGTGCTCAAGCACCTGACCGAGCGCCAGCGCAACGAGGTCATGCTGCGCATCGCCACCATGGAAGGCATCCAGCCCACGGCCCTGAAGGACCTGAACGAGGTGTTGTTCAAGGTGCTGGCCGGCGGCGACAAGATCCGCAAGGCGTCGTTGGGCGGTGTGAAGACGGCCGCCGAGATGATCAACCTGATGGGCACGGTCATCGAAGGCACCGTGCTCGAATCCATTCGCAGCCACGACCCCGAACTGGCGCAGAAGATCATGGACAAGATGTTCGTGTTCGACGACGTCATCAAGCTCGACGACAAGGCCATCCAGATGGTGCTCAAGGAAGTGGCGTCCGACTCCCTCATCGTCGCGCTCAAGGGCGCGCAGCCCGAGCTCAAGGAAAAGTTCCTGTCCAACATGTCCTCGCGCGCGGCCGAAACGCTGCGCGAAGACCTGGAGTCGCGCGGCCCGATGCGTCTGTCCGAGGTGGAGGCGCAGCAGAAGGAAGTGCTCAAGATCGTGCGCCGCCTGGCGGACGAAGGCCAGATCGTCATTGGCGGCGGCGCCGATGACGCCATGATTTGAACCGTATGCGCAGCAGCCACTCACGTTTCATCCCGGGCGAAGAGATCGACGCCGTGGCCGAGTGGCGTTTCGGCGCCATGGAAACCGCGGCGCGCCTGCTGCAGGAGCAGGAAGAGGCGCGACTGCAGGAAGAGCATTCCCAGGCGCTGTTGCAGGAAGGCTATGCCAAGGGTTTCGCCGACGGCCAGGCCGAGGGGCGCGCGCAGGCGCTGGGCGAGGCTCAGCAGCAGGTTCGCGTCTTCCTCGATAACCAGGGCCAGGAAACGGCCCGCCAGCTGGCAACGCTGGTGGAGTCGGCCCACGCGCAACTTGACGCTGCCCAGCAGGTAGCGGCGCGCGGCATGCTGGAGCTGGCTTGCGAGCTGGCGCGCCAGGTGCTGCGGCATGAGATTTCTGTCAACCCGAACGTGCTGCTGCCGGTGATCCGCGAGGCCTTGGTGCCGCTGATCGCCGACAGCAAGAGCGCCGTGATCAAGCTGCACCCGCTGGACATGGACATGCTGCAAGACGTGCTGCGGGTCGAATACCCGAACCTGCCCCTGACCTTGCTGGCGGACGAGTCCATCAGCCGTGGCGGCTGTCTGGTTCAGTCGGCCGGCACCCAGATCGACGGCACGCTGGAAAAGCGCTGGGCGCGTGCGGTCGGTCAGCTGGGGCTGGAGCTGCCCTGGGAGGAGACGGTCGATGAGTCATGACGCCGTCACCCAGTGGCAATCTTTTCTGGACGCTGCGCGGCAGCGGGTCCACGCCGGCGGCAGCACGCTGGAGACCGGCGGCACGCTGACGCGCCTGACCGGGATGGTGCTGGAAGCCTCCGGCATCCGCGCGCCGGTGGGCGCCCAGTGCCTGGTGAGCATGGCGACGCAGGAGCCGGTGCTGGCCGAGGTGGTGGGTTTTGCCAATGACCGCGCTTTCCTCATGCCGGCCGGCGATGTGCAGGGTCTGACCAGCGGTGCCAGTGTGGTGCCATTGGCGCCCTACGTGCCGGTGCCCCGCCTGGGTGATGTGCCGGTGGACAAGGAGCCGCGTGCGGTGTCCGGTCTCTTGCGCCTGCCGCTGGGCGAAGGCCTGCTGGGCCGCGTGGTCGATGCCCAGGGCGCCCCGCTGGACCGTATGGGGCCGCTGACGAACGTGAGCGCACGGCCGCTGGACCGTCAACCCCTCAATGCCATGGACCGGGCGCCGGTGCGTGAGCCGCTGGATACCGGCGTGCGTTCCATCAACAGCCTGCTGACGGTCGGGCGCGGCCAGCGCTTGGGCCTGTTTGCCGGCTCCGGCGTCGGCAAGAGCGTGCTGCTGGGCATGATGGCGCGCTACACGCAGGCGGACGTCATCGTCGTCGGCCTGATCGGCGAACGCGGTCGCGAAGTGAAGGAATTCATCGAGGACATCCTGGGTGAGGACGGCCGTGCCCGCTCGGTCGTGGTAGCCGCGCCGGCCGACGCCCCGCCGCTGCTGCGGCTGCAGGGTGCCAGTTACGCCACTGCGGTGGCGGAAGATTTTCGCGATCGCGGCAAGCATGTGCTGCTGCTGATGGATTCGCTGACCCGCTACGCCATGGCGCAGCGCGAGATTGCCTTGGCCATTGGCGAGCCGCCGGCGACCAAAGGCTATCCGCCGTCCTGTTTTGCCAAGCTGCCCCAGCTGGTGGAGCGCAGCGGCAACGGCCTCAACGGCGTGGGCTCCATCACCGCCTTCTACACCGTGCTCAGCGAGGGCGATGACCAGCAGGACCCGATTGCCGACGCGGCGCGGGCTATCCTGGATGGCCACATCGTGCTGTCGCGCACCCTGGCCGAGGCCGGCCATTACCCTGCCATCGACATCGGCCAGTCGGCCTCGCGTGTCATGCACAACGTGGTCTCGCGCGAGCATTTCGAGACGGCCCGGCGCTTCCGCGCCATCAACGCCCGTTACGAGAAGGGGCGCGACCTGGTGCAGATCGGCGCCTACGTCCACGGCTCCGACCCGGCGCTCGACGAAGCCATCCGGCTTCATGCGCCGATGGAGGAGTTTCTGCAGCAGGGCATGTACGAGGCGGCTTCCTTTGATGACAGCGTGCAGCGCATGGCCGCGACGCTTGAGCTGGAAGAGGCCTTCCCATGAACACCACAGCCATCCGGAGTGAGCCATGTCGACGCTGAGAGCACTGGCGCTCGCCATCGATCTGGCCACGGAGAAACGTGATGAGGCCGGGCGGCAGCTGATGCAGGCCCAGCGCACCTACCAGCTCGCCCTGGACCAGCTCGGGCAGCTGGAGAGCTACGCCGCCGACTCGGAAGCCCGCTGGTTGCGCGCGGCCCAGGTGTCGGTCGATACCGGGGTGCTGCAGCACCACTACCAGTTCATGGATCGCCTGCGGCATGCCATCGGCCTGCAGGACGGCGTGCTGGCCGACCAGAATCGGCAGATGGAGGCCGCGCGCCAACGGGTGCAGGAGGCCGAGGCCCGGCTGGCCGGATTGAAGAAAGTGATGGCGCGCAAGCAGCTGGAACAGCTCAAGACGCAGGCGCGCCGGGAACAGAAACAGATGGATGAATTTGCCGCCATGCAGCATTCCCGACGCATGGCGCGCCTGGAAAGTGGAGAGCAGCTATGAGTGTTGAACGCAGCGTCACGACGCACAGTCACAAGGCCACGGCCGGTCACGGCACGCAGGGCGCCCATGGCGCCAAGGGCAAGGCCCCGGCAGCAGCCGACGGGGGAGCCGCTGGCGCCGCCGCCGATTTTCCTGCACTGCTGCAGCAGCTGGGTGCGGGTGAGGAGGACGGGGCGACCGATGCCCTGGTCATGGCGGGGGATCCGCCAGCGGGCGAACCGGCGGCAGACGATGCCTTGCTGGCCAAGGCGCAGCCGCCGGTGGACGCGGCGATGCTGCTGGCGCAATCGCTGCAGGTGCAGGGGCGCCAGACGACCGAGCCGGCTGGCGAGTTGAAGGCGGCGGACGAAAAGAGCGAACTGGCGTTGACTTTGCCGGCGGGCGAGGCGGGTTTGCCGGCGCGCGCGCAGGAGCCTGCCGTGCCCGCGGGCCGGACGCTGGAGGCTTTCAAGCCCGTCCTGGGCGAGGCGGTCAAGGAGGTCGTGACCAAGGCCGTGACCGCGCGTGGAGCCCACCGTGCAGGCGCCGCGGACACGGCGACCGTGCCGACATCGGCGCCCGCTGCCAAGGTGGCGGCGGCGATGCAGGTCCAGCCGCAGCAGGTGCTGGCGGAGCTGCAGCGCGATGCCAGCAACCCCGGCCTGCAGCAGGCGGTGGCTGTGTCCGGCCTGGGCGACAACGGCCTGCGCCGCGCCGAACGCGTGGCCGAGAGGTCGGTCTTTGCCTCGGCGGGCAATGGCGACGCGGCCGGCGCACAGATGGTGACGACGACCGGCCGTGCCGACGGCTCGTCGCCGCTGCTGGACCAGGCGGTCGTCATGACGCCGGAGGTGGCAGTGGCCGAGCAGGTGAGCTACTGGATCGCTCGCGACGTGCAGAACGCCGAGCTCAAGGTTGACGGCCTGGGCGCCAGCCCGGTCGAAGTCAGCATTTCCCTGCAGGGCAACGAGGCGCAGGTGGCGTTCCGCACCGACCAGGTCGAGGCACGTCAGGTGCTCGAAGGTGCCGTTTCCCACCTGAGGGAACTGCTGGGCAACGAGGGGCTGGTGCTGTCCGGCGTGTCGGTCGGGTCTTCCGGCGCCGATGGTTCGGCGCCGCAGGAGCGCCAGGCGCGCCCGGGCGGCCGCACGGCCGCGGTGGCCGTGCCCCAGACGCAGGCCACCGAGGCCAATGTCCGTGCCGGCCGTGCTTCCGGGCGGGCGGTCGACCTGTTCGTCTGAGCCCGTTGGCGCGCGCATCCACGGCGAATACCATGGTTTTTTACCGTTAATCGGGGTATTGTCGGCATGACGCTGAACCATAATTTGGACATCAACGGCATCCGGGCCGGCATGGCCCATGCTGCGCCCGGTCTTTGAAGGAACTCACTGTGTCTGCCAAACCTGAAGCTGACGAAGCGGCCAAACCCGCCAAGAGCAAGAAAATGCTGCTGATCATCCTGGCGGCGGTACTGCTGTTGGTGCTCGGCGGTGGCGGCGGCTGGTTCTATCTGAGCAAGAAGAACGCGGACGCCGAGGACGAGGAAGAGGTGGTGACGCACGCCGCGCCCAAGGGGCCGCCCACGTATCTGCCGATGGACCACATGGTGGTCAATCTGGCCGATCCCGGCGGTGAGCGTGTGGCGCAGGTGGGCGTGACGCTGGAGCTGTCGGACATCAAGGCGCCGGAGCGGGTCAAGCCCTACCTGCCCGCCATTCGCAGCAGCATCCTGATGCTGGTGTCGCAGCGCACGGCCGAGGAGCTGCTGCAGCGTGAAGGCAAGGAAAAGCTGGCGGCCGACATTCTGGCCGAGGCGTCGCGCCATTTCGAGGACAGCGGCGCCCCGGTCGGCAAGAAAAAGAAGAAAGACAAGGCGGAAGAAGCGGGCAACCCGGTGCGCGCGGTCCTGTTTTCCAATTTCATCGTGCAGTGACGACGAGACGGAATATCTGTCATGAGCGAATCCTTTCTCTCCCAGGAAGAAATTGATGCCCTCTTGGAGGGGGTCACCGGCGAGAGCCAGAAGACCGTCGAAGAGACGGCTGAGGCGGGTGAGGTTCGCTCCTACAACATCTCCAGCCAGGAGCGGATTGTTCGCGGCCGCATGCCGACGATGGAAATCGTCAACGAGCGGTTTGCCCGTAACTTGCGCATCGGTCTTTTCAACTTCATCCGCCGAAGCCCGGAAATCTCGGTCGGCCCGGTGCAGGTCCAGCGCTACAGCGCCTTCCTGCGCGAACTGGCGGTGCCAACCAATTTCAACATCGTGGCGATCCGCCCCCTGCGCGGCAGTGGCCTGATCGTCTGCGAGCCGACCCTGGTTTTCGGTGTGATTGACACCCTGTACGGCGGCATCGGCAAGTTCCAGACCCGTATCGAGGGCCGTGATTTCTCGGCCACCGAGCAGCGCGTGATCAACCGTCTGGTGGACGTGATCACGCAGGAATACAAGAAAGCCTGGAAGGGCATCTACCCGCTGGAGCTGGATTACCAGCGCAGTGAGATGCAGCCGCAGTTTGCCAACATCGCCACGCCCAGCGAGATCGTGATCTCCACCTCCTTCCAGCTGGAGATTGGCGAGATCACCGGCTCAGTCCACTTCTGCATGCCTTATGCGACGATGGAGCCGATCCGTGACGTGCTGTACTCGTCGACGCAGGGCGACTCGATCGAGGTTGACCGCCGCTGGGTCAATGTGCTGACGCGCGAGATCCAGGCCGCCGAGGTCACCCTGGTCGCCGAGCTGGCGCGTGCCGATGCCACGGTGGAGCAGCTGCTGGCCATGAAGCCTGGCGACTTCATCGAGCTGGAGCGACAGCCGCGGATCCAGGCCTGTGTCGATGGCGTTCCGGTGTTCGAGTGCCAGTACGGCACCCACAATTCGAAATACGCCATCCGGATCGACAAGAGTCTGCGGGGCAATGACATCAACTGGTTAGGGGAACGACATGGCGGTTGACGACAAACCGGAAGACGACGGCATGGCCGACTGGGCCGAGGCGCTGCAGGAGCAGAAGACCGCCGAAAGCGAGCCGGGCGCTGTGGAGCCCGGTGGTGTTCTGACGGGCGGGGAAGCGCCGCGGCCGTTTGCCGCTGGGGCTACCGGGCCGGATGGTTCGGTCAACGACATCAACATGGTGCTGGACATCCCGGTCCAGCTCTCGGTCGAACTGGGCCGTACCAAGGTGCCGATCAAGCACATCCTGCAGCTGGGCCAGGGCTCGGTGGTGGAGCTGGACGCACTGGCCGGCGAGCCGATGGACGTGCTGGTCAACGGCTACCTGATCGCCCAGGGCGAAGTGGTGGTGGTGAACGACAAGTTCGGTATCCGCCTGACGGACGTGGTGACACCGTCCGAGCGTCTGCGCCGCCTCAGCAAGGGGTAAACTGCGCGCATGACGCAGACCCTCATCTCCGTTGCTGTCTTTCTGGTTCTCCTGGCATTGCTGCCCGTGGGAATCCGGTGGCTGCAGCGGCGCACCCCGGGTGGTGCAATGGCGTCCGGCACGGCGCGTATCGTGTCGGCCGTTGCCGTCGGTCCGCAGCAGCGGGTGGTGACGGTCGAGGTCGGGCCGGAAGGTGCCCGCACCTGGCTGGTGCTGGGTGTTACGGCGCAACACATCACCTGCCTGCATGCGGCCGCTGCTGCGCCGGCAACACCTTCCGCCGAGCAACGCGCAGCACCGGCTGAGCCGGCGCAATCCTGATGCGGGGCTGGCTGGTGAAACGCTATTTGACGCAGGCTGTGTTCTTCAATCGCTGTGGCATGGGCCTGTTGGCCCTGCTTGCAGCCCTGCTGCTGCCCTCGATGGCCTGGGCGCAGAACAATGCGCAGCTGCCCCTGCTGGTTGGGAGTGGCGAGGGCGGTGCCAGCTTTTCCGTTCCGATCCAGACGCTGATCTTCTTCACTGCGCTGTCCTTCCTGCCGGCGATCCTGCTGATGATGACCGGCTTCACGCGCATCGTGATCGTGCTGTCGCTGCTGCGGCAGGCGCTGGGTACCCAGTCGGCGCCGCCCAACCAGATCATCATTGGACTGTCGCTGTTCCTGACCTTCTTCGTCATGGGGCCGACGCTGGACCGCATCTACCAGGACGCCTACATCCCCTATACGCAAAACGCGATGACCTTCGAAGAGGCGCTGGACAAGGCGGAAGCGCCGATCCGGCAGTTCATGGTCAAGCAGACACGCCAATCCGACTTTGCCCTTTTTGCCAAGCTGGCCAAGCTGGGGCCGGACGCCAAGGCCCAGACGGCGCCAATGCGCGTGCTGGTGCCGGCTTTCGTGACCAGCGAGCTCAAGTCTGCGTTCCAGATCGGTTTCATGATCTTCATCCCATTCCTGGTGATCGACATCGTGGTGGCCAGTGTGCTGATGTCATTGGGCATGATGATGCTGTCGCCCGTGCTGGTGGCGTTGCCGTTCAAGCTCATGCTGTTCGTGCTGGCCGATGGCTGGAACCTGCTGATCGGCTCCCTGGCCGCCAGCTTCGTGACCTGAGGCGCCAGGCATGAACGCGCAAATGGTTCTCACGCTGGGGCAGGAAGCCTTGCTGATGCTGCTGATGGTGTCGGCGCCGGTGCTCGGGGTGGTGCTGCTGGTCGGCCTGCTGGTGAGCCTGTTTCAGGCCATCACGCAGATCCATGAGGCCACGCTTGCCTTCGTGCCCAAGCTGGTGGCGGCCATGGCGGTCTTTGCCTGGGCTGGCCCGTGGATGCTGAACATGCTGGTGGAGTACATCCGACGCATGATCGAAGCCATCCCCGGCGTGGTGGCGTGAGCGCAGGGCGGCCATGATCTCGATCAGCGAAGCCCAGCTGATGGCGTGGCTCTCGCCCATCCTGTGGCCTTTTCTGCGTGTGCTGGCGGTCTTCACGGTGGCTCCGGTGATCTCCTCGCGCGCCTTTCCGGTGCGGGCGCGCATCGCCCTGGCCTTTGTGATTGCCCTCGCGGCTCAGGCGAGCTTGCCGCCGCAGCCGGTCATCAACCTCAACGGCTCGGACGCCTGGGGCGCGGTGGTGCAGCAGATCGGTATCGGCTTGGCGATCGGCTTCGTCGTGCGCCTGGTGTTTGCCGCGTTCGAGTTGGCGGGTGATGTGGTGGGTTTTCAGATGGGCCTGAACTTCGCGGCCTTTTTCGACCCGGCGCTCAACACCCAGTCCAGTGCCACGGCTCGCTTCTTCGGTTACATGGCGTCCTTGCTGTTCGTGGTGCTGAACGGACACCTGATGGTGCTGATGGCCGTGGTGCGCAGCTTCGAGGTTTTTCCGGTCAACCAGAACTTTCTGGAAGCGCTCAAGCTGATGAAGCTCTACAGCCTGGGTGGCGAACTGTTTGCCAGCGGATTCTGGATTGCCTTGCCCATGCTGGGCATGCTGATGTTTACCAACCTGGCGCTGGGCATCATTTCCCGCGTGGCGCCGCAGATGAACATCTTTGCGGTGGGTTTCCCCATCACCCTGACCGTCGGCCTGGTCGGCATGGCGATCACGTTGCCGATGCTGGACCGGCCTTTTACGGCGCTGATGGAGCGCGCCATCGACATCTTCACGGGCCGCTAGGCGGTCAAACCAGGCCGTTGCGGATGGCGTAGACCGTCAGTTCGGCGTTGTTCGACAGCTTGAGCTTTTCCAGCACGCGCGCCCGGTAGACGCTCACGGTCTTGGGGCTGAGCATCAATTCCTCCGCGATGTCGGAAAGGCGTTTGCCGGACGCGATCTTCAGCAGGGTCTGGAGTTCGCGCTCCGACAAGGCGGCATGCAGCGCTTCGTCTGTCGGGGCAGACAGGTTTTCCACCAGCATCTGCGCCACGTCCGGCGTGACGTACTTGCGTCCTTGCGCCACGGTACGCACCGCCGTCACGAGTTCGCCGGGTTCGCCTGCCTTGTTCAGATAGCCCTGGGCGCCGGCACGCAGGCAGCGTATGGCGTACTGGTCTTCCGGGAACATGGAGACGATCAGCACCTTGACGCTGGAATCCGATTCCCGCAGCGTCGCCAGCACTTCCAGTCCGCCGCGGCCCGGCAGGTTCAAGTCGAGCACCAGCACATCGCAGGGGTGCGAGCGCAGCGCTTCGCGAACCTCGGCGTAGCTGCCCGCTTCGGCCACGACTTGGATGTCGACGGCTTCGGAGAGCATTTCCCGGATGCCGCGCCGCACGACGGCGTGATCATCGCAAAGAATGACGCGGATCATGGGCTCACATCCTGTGGCATGTCAGAAAGTTGCGTGGACAGGGGCACCGTGAGGGTAATCGAAGTGCCCTCTGCGCTGCGGCTGCTGATATCCAGCCAGCCGCCGACGCTGCGAGCCCGTTCCTGCAGGCCCTTGAGGCCGAAGGATTGGGGCTTCTCGCGTTCAGCTGGCTGGATGCCGCGACCATTGTCAGCGATTTCAAGCGTCAGCACGCCCTCTGCATCCGACAACTCGATGCGTACCTCGCTGCACTGCGCATGTTTGGAGATGTTGGTAAGGGCTTCCTGCGCGGTCCGGTAGGCAGCCAGCTGGACCGTTTTGCTGATGTCGGCGTTCCGAAGTGTGGCGTACAGGGTGGTCCGGATGCTGGTGCGTCGCTCAAACTCGCGCGCCAGCCAGTCCACCGCCGCCTCCAGTCCCTGGTCGAGGATGGCTGGGCGGAGGTTGAGCATGATGCGCTGGCTGGCCCCCAGGGCGTGTTGCAGCATGTCCATGGCGGACTGGATGTGCGCGCGCGCATCGGCATCGTCATAGTGGCGGCCCAGCCACGACAGGTCGAACTTGATGGCCGCCAGCGAGCCACCGATGTCATCGTGAATCTCACGCGCAATGGCGGCGCGCTCCTGCTCGATGGTCATCTGCAGGTGATCGGCGAAATGCGCCAGACGACGCTCGGAAGCGGCCAGTTCGGCGTTGGCGCGCTCCTTGGCCAGGCGCGCCTCCTGCACCTCCATGGCGCGCAGAATGACGTAGGCCAGCTTGCCCATGTCGTCCTTGAGCAGGTAGTCACTGATGCCGAGCTTGATGGCCTCGACGGCTGCAGATTCGCCGATAGCTCCCGATAACAAGATAAAGGGCGGCCGTTGAGGCAAGTCCTGCAGGGCCTGCCAGGCATCCAGGGCGGTGAAGCCGGGCAGGCGGTAGTCGGCCAGAATGACGTCGACCGGGGTCGTACGCAGGGCGGTCAGGAATTCATCGAGCCGCTCGACGCGCACCATCTCGTGGGCCAGCCCGGCCTTGCGCAGCATGCGTGCGACCAGGTCGTGATCGAGCGGCGAGTCTTCGAGGTGCAGGATGCGAATGGGATGGGCAGGAGCTTCTGGCTGCATAAAGTTGGCACCGTGGTGGCCGCAGACCCGGAGATGCGCCTATTGCTTCGGGTTCTTCCGGCCTTTCAAACCATCCGAAAGGGTCGATAAATAGGATAAATAGCCCCAAATCGGCCGAATCCTGCTAACCTACATCTGGCAAAATTCTAACGCCGGTCTTCATGGGGCTGTGAATCAGGCCGCAACCGTGCAACAAGAAGGTATGACAACGCAATCCACTACGCCGCCGCCGGCCGTTCCAGCTGTTCAGCTGCCGGTCATGCTGGTTGCCGAAGTTCAGGATGCACTGCTGGTGGTGGTGCACGATCTGGCGCGGCTGGATGGTTTGCTGGCGCACACCATGGAAAACCTGATGGAGCGTTTCACCACGGCCAGTGCCACGCTGAATGATCCATCGACGGTCGATGCGGAGGCGCTGGAGACGGTGCGGGCGACCTTGCGGGCGGCCGTGACCGAGTTGCAGTTCCAGGACATGGCCTCCCAGCTGATCAACCACACGGCGAAGATCCTGCAGGGTTGCGCCTACCGCCTGGCGGCGGAGTCTATGGGGCAGGAAGATGGCGAGGCCGTGCCTTTTGTTGAAGAAGTCCCTGAGCGTCCGAATCCGGTGACTCAGGATGAGATGGACGCTGGGTCC
>Ga0114938_1000806_pt1 | contig 22640 bp, 17 predicted proteins | sample AshMeaBigSpring_FD_88675 | JGI IMG/M metagenome (GOLD analysis project Ga0114938, IMG submission 88675) | Groundwater microbial communities from Big Spring, Nevada to study Microbial Dark Matter (Phase II) - Ash Meadows Big Spring | ecosystem: Environmental > Aquatic > Deep subsurface >...
CCTATGTGGTAGGTATCTGTGAAAAAGAAGATAGCTTATTTGTGGCGACTCTCAACAAAGGACTATTCGGTAAACAACTCAACCATTCGAAAAGTCAGTTTCGAAAGATCCGTGATTTTTCGGCATATGGCAGTACTTCCGAACTGATAGTCAATGGTAAAAACCTGTGTTTGAATACCTCAAAAGGTATTGTCAATTATAAAGACTCAACTTTATTACCTTACAAGCATGTGAAATCTATTGCAGGTGTATACGATAAGAATCCCAACGAAGGATATTATATACTTTATTATTATGGATTAAGTTTCAAGGGGCTCGAAGACTTAAGCATTCCCATTCCTCTATTTCAAGATTTATCATTTAATAAATCGTGCATTGCTGTCAATGGAAGAAAAGCTGTCTTGGGATCTTCGGCAGGTTTGTTTTACTATGACGGACAATCAAACTTGGTTCCCATTCAGATTCGTAAAGAAACGGGAAGCTATCTTTCTTTTTGGCTGATAGGTGGGGCGTGTGTACTTCTTATATTGATAGTTTTCGTCTATATCCGCTTTTTCAGATCTTCACAACAGCAGCACTCTCAGAACTCAATGGCTGAAATAGAGAAAGACTTGTCCGTTTTAGACGGCTTGGTGAAAAAACTATTTGATCATTTAGATGAAAAAGAGAGTGAACTGGAGAATCAACTGAGAAAAGAATTAAAGAAAGAATGCCTTAACTTCGTTGATAAATACGAAGGGCTGACTAAACTTTCGTTTATGAAGCGTAGAGGAAAAGAACGATATAACATTACCGTATTACTTCTTATTGAAGATATTGATGCGAATATTATTTCCAGAGTGTTGGATGTGGATCAGTTGACTGTAAACCGACATAAATACAATGCCCGTAAAGAAATAGAACAGATGTACGATAAAAATGATAAAGATAATGTTGTAGTCAATCTGCTATACGATCGTATTAAAACAACCCGTAAGTAAAAGGCCCTTTTGAACTCTATTCTTATCAATAACTGAAAGCAGTTGCCTTTTATGAGTAAGCTCTATTCTACTTAGCTTTTAATCAATCAACTTTTTTCGTAAAAGTAAATAAACGTCGTTTGGAGGATTAATCGGATGACTTTATTTTAGGTAAGAAACACTTTTCTTGCCTAAAATGCTGCTGTAGGATATTTTAAGGATAAAAAAGGATTAAAATGGTATTTATTTGGATAAAGCCAAACTCTACTTTTGGCCAAGCAATTGATCTGGGTCAATCCGGGCAATGCTGAGATTGTTAAACATTTATTATTTTACTTTTAAAGAATACCATTACTTATGAAAACAAAATTTAGTTTACTGATTTTATTATGTGCGGTTTTATCTCTGAATTTATCTGCACAAGACAAAAAAATAAAAGATAAAAGAACAAATCCCGACTTATACTTTTTAGAAGAGTCAGAGGTTGCAAATAGTTTGCAATTATTACCTCCACCTCCTGCAGCAGGAAGTATCTTGTTCTTATATGACAAAGCACAATATGATTGGGGTAAATTACAAAGAGAAACACCCAGAGGAGATCAAGCTGCTCAGGATGCACGTGTTGATGGGAATGGTGTTCCTTTTGCTTTTTCTCAGGCATTCGGCATTGAGATCAGTAAAGAAAAAACGCCTGAGATACATAAGTTAGTGATCAATATGCGCGAAGATGCCGGCGACTTAGCTACTCGTCATGCTAAAAACCATTATATGAGGGTACGACCTTTCTCTTTCTTTAACGAAATGACTTGTAACCCCGAACAACAAAAAGAACTGTCAACAAATGGTTCGTATCCTTCGGGACATACTTCAATTGGATGGGCTACTGCACTTGTTTTAGCTGAGATCAACCCTGAAAGACAAAACGAGATTTTGAAGAGAGGATTTGAGATGGGCCAAAGCCGTGTGATTTGCGGTTATCATTTCCAAAGCGATGTTGATGCTGCTCGTATTGTGGCAAGTGCTGTTGTTGCACGTCTTCATGCCAATGATGCTTTCATGACTCAACTGAAAAAGGCAAAAGAGGAATTTACCAAATTAAAAAAGTCGGGTGCTGTAAAAGCAAGCAATCAGAAGTAATCAAACAATAAGTCTAATTCTATTTGAAAAAATAACATGAATAAAATAATAGCATTTGCTTTTTGGGGTCTTGCATTGGCAATCCCTACTCAAATGAGCGCACAATCGGAAGATGTCTTGAAAGTTACTCCAACTGGTAGAATTCTTATGGATGCCGGAACTTTCGATTCAAAAAATGATAAGTTTGTTGACGGTGTGGCTATTCCTGATTTTCGAATCGGTGTGAAAGCAACTTATGGAAAATTTAAGGCAAAAGTTGATATCGGATATGCGTATGGTAAATTGTCTATCAAAGATGTGTTTGTGGAGAGGCAGTTTTCTAAAAACTCTTTATTAAGAGTAGGTAACTTTGTTCATCAGTTTGGTCTTCAAAGTGCGACTAGTTCGTCAATGAAAATCACGATGGAAGAGCCTGCTAGTAATGAAGCATTTTTCAACTGCCGTTTGATTGGTGCTATGTATGTGCAAGATCAGGGAGCCTTTTTTGGTGCTGCCAGTTTGCATGCAGAAAGTGAAGCGTTGAAAAGAGCGACCAATGAATTACAGTCTACCGGTTATGGTGCAATGACAAGATTGGTTTATCGTCCATTCAGAAATGAAGGCGCTATTTTCCAAGTTGGATTATCCGGTGGTTATGAAAAGCCGAGATTCAATAGTAATAAGGATTTAAATCACTCAAGCTTTACACTGGGAGCAAATTTCCCATCTCGCATAGCAAAAGTTAAAGCCTTGGATGCTACTATTACTGATGCTAAAAGATTATTCAAATTTACTCCCGAGGTTGCAGCGGCATATGGACCTGTCGGTCTTGAGACACAGTATTATTATCTCCAGGTAGATCGTAAGAATGATCTCAAACCTTATAAAGCGAGTGGTGCCTATGCGCTTCTAAGAGGTCTGGTTCTTGGTGGAAAATATAAGTACTCGCATTCCGATTGTGGAATAGCAACACCTGCACCCGGATCGTTGGAATGTGTACTTGGATATAATTATACCGATATGTCGAGTGTGAAATCAGACATCAGAGGAGGACGAATGAACGATCTTTCGTTTACCGTTAATTATTACATCAATAAATACATGATTTGGCGTTTAAGATACTCTTATACGGATGTTAAAAATCGGGTAGGGGTAGATAATCAATCTTTAAGCGCTTTGCAAACCCGTTTTCAAGTGATTTTTTAATACCTTTTTTATAAAAGCTTTTGCTCAACACATAGTTAAATTCGGGGGTCAGCAGTGACCTCCGAATTTTTGTTGCAGTTTATTGACCTTTTTTTAAAGGCAATAAACTATATATGTATATATCATTATATCTTTGTTCGCAGCCTTATTCCCTTAGTAGTCTGTCTTCTGCTTTCAAAGAGTTATTGTATTTTGATAGATCCCTTGTCTGTTTATTTATAGACAATTGAAATGTACTAATTTGGATTAGATTCGAACGATTGTACACCGTTATATGGACGATTGACCTTTAAATTTGCCTCGAGAAAACGTTAATCTTTTATTGTTAAACAAATAATATCTATCTATGAAAAGCAGGACTTGCTATCATTTCAAGGCAGTATTTATCATGCTCTTGGCGTGTCTGTTCACGCTTCAGGCGACTGCCCAATCGTCCGGTAAAATTACAGGAAAAGTAATCGACCAAGCAGGTGAGCCCATAATTGGTGCATCTTGTCTGGTTAAAGGGACTTCCAACGGAACGATCACCGATTTAAACGGAGCATTCACGCTCACTAATGTACCCGCCAATGGCACTATTGTCATCTCTTATATTGGTTATATCAAACAAGAACTTGCGGTTAAAGGACAGAAAGAACTCTCTGTAAAGTTACAGGAAGACAGTAAGACACTCGATGAAGTGGTGGTTGTGGGATACGGTACCCAACGAAAAAGTGACCTGACCGGTTCGGTAGCTTCCGTGAAAACGAATGATGCGCTGAAAAGCACCCCTTCGGGAAACGTGAGCGATGCCCTTCAAGGTCGCATGGCGGGAGTATCGGTTTTGTCCGGTTCGGGCGATCCGAGTAAAGACAATACCATTCGCGTACGAGGAATCAACTCTATCACAGCCGAGACCGGTCCGTTAGTGGTGATCGATGGCTTTATCGGTGGCTCGTTGAAATCGCTCAACCCCTCGGATATTCAATCTATCGAAGTACTGAAAGATGCTTCTGCTACCGCTGTCTATGGATCGCGCGGTGCGAACGGGGTGATATTAGTTACTACCCGTACTCCTAATAAAGATAAACTGACCGTTACTTTCAATGGCTTTGTCAACTTTAAGACTGTAGCTAAATATCCGGATATGCTCTCTCCGTACGAGTTTGCACAATTGGCGAACGATTACGGACGCGAATACTTTACTTCGCAGAATAAGCCTGCAAAAGAGTACTACAACCAGTCGCAACTGGAAGCCTTTAAGAATGGTACAGCCGGTTTCGATTATGCCAAAGGGATGTTCAATGACCCTGCCATGGCACACAATTACGAACTCTCTATCGCCGGCGGTGGTGAGAAAACAACCTTCTTGGCTTCTTTGCGTTACGAGAACAACGAAGGTGTGATCAAGAAGTCGCAAAACGATATTTTCAGCTATCGCTTGAAAGTGGATACTAAAATCAGAAAATGGATGAAAGCAGGAATGAACCTTTATGGTCATTATAACGTGTCTAAAGGTCCCCGCATCACCCAATACGACGGTCTGATCATTCAATCCATGTATTTCCCCAATACGACTGAGCCTTTCGATGAGAATGGCAACTATAACAATCTATTTCCAATCAGCGGACTGAATACATACAACCCGATGGGACATATCTACGAAACCAAGCTGAGAAATCAGACCTTGAGCAACCGTCTGCAAGGATATGTAGATTTCACGATTGCCGACGGATTGACTTTCCGTTCGCAGATGGGAGTTGATTTTGAAAATACTTTGGCTACCGATGCACAAAACGAGAGAAGCTATAACTATACCAAAAACAGTATGACAACGGCTTATGCCCGTAGTCAGTGGGAGATGGGATGGCTTAATACCAATACGTTGAGCTATGTGAAAGAGTTTAATAAGAACCACCGAATCAATGCGACCGCAGTATTCGAACAGTCGTACAGCAATGAATATTGGCATCGTACAGAAGCCAACAAATTAGCTTTCGCCGACCGTCTGAGTGAAAATGCACTCGACTGGGCCGATCAGTTTAAAGGTTCCTCTTTCCGCACCATTAATACCCTCATGTCGGGTATGTTCCGAGTAAATTATGTCTTCATGAACCGCTACATGCTTACCGCTTCTCTTCGTAGTGACGGTTCGTCACGTCTGGCAAAGAAATGGGATTATTTCCCATCAGCAGCGATAGCGTGGGATATCAAACAAGAAAGTTTCATGAAAGATCTGGAGGTGATCGATCAGTTCAAACTACGTTTAGGTTATGGTTCGGTAGGTAATCAATCGGTCGCTCCTTACCGTATCTATTCGCAGATGGTACCTAAATACAATGCCGACGGAACGACTTCTTACTCAGCCGGTCGTCCTCAGTCGAAAGACCTGAAGTGGGAGCGTAACGACCAGCTCAATGCCGGAATTGATCTTTCATTCCTGAATGGTCGTTTCCGATTGACAGCCGAATGGTACGACAAGATGTCGAAAGATGTTCTTTTCGAACTGGCACAACCGGCTCATATGGGTTATCCCTCGTTACTACGGAACTCGGGAAAGATTCGTAATACCGGATTCGAACTCACCTTGGGAGCAGATGTGCTGACCAAAGGAGCTTGTACTTGGCGTACCGATCTGACACTTTCTCACAATAAAGGAACTTTTGAAAACATTCCTACCTTAGACCGCACACAGGTGCAGGCCGGTAATTACGAGAACCAATTGTTTAAGATGATAGAAGGTCGTAAACTAGGAACTTTCTGGGGACACACTTATCAAGGCGTATGGCAGGAAGCAGATGTCAATGCCCCCTTTGTCAATGCCCAAGGTCAGCCGAACGGCAAGACCAACGGTGCTACTTACGGAGTATCGGCAGGTAATGCACGTTATGCAGACAAAAACATGGACGGTAAGATCAGTGGCGATGATATGGGTGTGATTGGTAACGGTCAACCGATGTTCAACTGGGGTTGGAGCAATACGTTAACCTACAAAGATTTCGACTTATCGTTCTTTGTGGTCGGTTTCCATGGTTTCGATATTTACAATGCAACCGATCAGATCGGCTTCAACACCATCGGTGGAATGAACGTAGAATTGGTAACCCCCAAACGTGCGTTTCTGAATCGCTGGACTAAAGAAAACACAAACACCGACATCCCCGGTTTTGTATACGAAAAATCTCCGATCAAGTCGTTCAGCACCCGGTTTGTAGAGAACGGTAGCTTTATCAAGGTGAAAAGCATCACCTTAGGTTACACCCTACCAACGAACACCTGTCGGATGTTAGGTTTGGAATCCCTTCGTGTGTACGGTTCCGTTCAGAACCCTTTCCACATCACTCAGTATTCCGGACTCGATCCAGAAGCAACGATGGGATCACCTTTGACACAAGGAGTAGATTGGGGAGCTTATCCTAACAGCCGTAACTATCTGATCGGTCTGAACTTCTCCTTTTAATGAGAACTTCTCCTTTTAATGAGAACTACTCCTTTTAATGAGAACTAATCCTTATTAAATAATTAAGTCTAACTCAAGTTAGCCATCAGTCTAACTCAAGAAAAAGTCGATAAAAATGAAAAAGATAATATACACAGCCCTTGTCGGAACCTTGTTTGTCACCGCCTCATGTGTCGATCTCAATCAAGAACCCCAATCGTTCCTGACCGAAGAAGAATACCTTCTTACCCCCAAAAATGCGGAGTCGGTAGCACGTAGTGCAGCCGGTTTATACAACGACCTATGGCAAGGAAACTATGGCTTCAATTGCCGTTTGATGCGTATCCACACCTTAGGAGACGACATTGTAGGATCACCCACCAAAGCCGCCAATGTACTCAACAACTATACCACACTCAACCCGGCCCTGTTTGCCAACGATGCCGATTTCCAGAGTTTGTGGAGTGCGTTCTATACAACGATCTTCAACAGTAACAAGATTATCAACGGTACACCCATTCCTACCGATGCAGCACACGAGAAAGAAGCCCAGGCACTCAAAGCCGTAGTCGGCGAAGCTTACTTCGTGCGAGGATTGTGTTACTTCTATGTAGCCCGTCTGTTTGGAGATGCCCCGTTAGTACTCAATAACCTCACCGTTAGTAGAGAACAGCCGCGGGTATCCGTAGCCGAGTTGTACGATCAAGCCATCTTGCCAAGTATGACAAAAGCCGTGGAATGGCTGCCCGCAATCAGTCGTACACAAAACAGTTCCTCTCCATCCAAATGGGCGGCAAAAGCTTGCTTGGCCGACATCTATCTCACCATGGCAGGCTGGCCATTAAAGAAAGGAGCCGATTACTATGCAAAAGCAGCCGCTCAGGCGTTGGATATCATCAACAACGGTGGTTTGAGTCTGACCAGCGAATATGGTGATCTCTGGAAAGAAGCCTTAAAGACCAATGCCAACGAACATCTGTTTGCTTTGCATCACTCCGCTTTACAGAAAGTCCCCAGTCAGTATGGCAAATCATTCTATCCCGTTGACTTCTTCCCCAAAGCAGGATGGGCCGATTACTACGGTAACGAGCAATTCATGTTGAAATACCCCGAAGGGAAACGTAAGAACTGGAACTACATGCTTCAATGGCCGGTTGGCAAAGATAAAGTAGTGAACTATAAACAAAGTAGAGACGGACTACCAGCCATCTCCAAATACTACGATTACAACGATGGTATTCCCGCTAACAGTGCGCAGAGTAATGGAATTACCCCCATCTATCGATATGCCGATGTCCTCTTGATGTATGCCGAAGCCTCTAACTTGGCAACAGGAGCAGTGAATGCCACCGCCTTGAAGTGCTTACAAGATGTACAAAGACGTGCGGGAGTAGCCACACTGACAACCACCACCAATTCGACGGCATTCGATGAGGCTGTGTTCGCCGAGCGTGGATGGGAGTTCCTGGCAGAGTTCAAGCGTTGGTTCGATTTAGTTCGTCGTGAGAAAGTTGGTGAAGTCAAACCGACCGAATATGCCGGTTCGCTCTTTAAAGCAAACAACCATTATTATCTGCCAGTCCCCTACAATGAGGTACAGATGACCGGTTGGAAAAATAATGCCGGTTACTAATCGAGTTCAGATCCAAGAGTATGGCATAACACTTGTTTGCTGAAGCAGGAGTTGTCTGTTGAGAACTGGGAAAGTTTGCTGAAAACAAGTACTCTCTGTTGAACAAAGAGCTCTCTGTTTAACAAAGAACTCTTTGTTGTAAAAACAGGTTCTCTGTTGAAAAAACAAGTGCTCTGTTGATAACAAGTACTCGATGGAGTATCTGAAGAAATAAAAATTCGTGAACAAAGTCACTAAAATAAACCCGAAGAGAGATTGTCTGATTCATCGCTGACAATCTCTCTTCACAATTACCCCCAGTATGGACATAATAAACATAGCATATTTTGGATGAAACCACAGATGTCTTATTTTTTTATAGTCTTTTCGATATTAGCAATAGATTGATGCTAATCAGATAAAGTAATGTAAATTTCAGTGCTAGCTGCATAAAAGACTATAATTCTTTGGCAGTTATTTACAGTTTTTAAATCACGAATATCTTTACGTACTTGCTCAACCATATCCAAGTGGTTAGAAGTTTTTTTGTTATAAGTTCCATTTAAGAGCTTTTGCCAATTATGGTCAAATGCGGTACACATCGGTTTAATAGCCTAAAGTTCATCTATCATGTCATTCCAATCTTTTTTCCTCATTATTCTTCATCCGAATTGTTGCCAATTGGGTAATCAATCCAATTGGTTTGGATAATCCTTTGTCAGAAGTCAGTTTGCCTATTATCATAATGGTAGCGACTGCACCACTGACTCCGACGAGTATGTCTAAACGATCAGTACCTGGTTTAATTTCTTGTTCAATTTTGAGAAAAACATACTTGAGTAGTTACTTAATTTATCTATTAAAATGCTTTTTATAAGATTTTTTTCTTTAATTTAGCAAAATCCTTTGTAAAAGCATATTACAGATCTTAATATCGAGTCTGAATATCGAATATGAAGGCCTCTTAACCGTTGAATCAGATCCGTCGATAAACGTTTTTGTTTTTATGGTTATATGTTTTTTTACTGTGAATTAATGAGTGGATATAACTTTTAAATATTTTGATAATCAATCTCTTGATTTATTGATTTATATATAATTTTGTTTATTCGATTTATTGTTAACCAATTGATTACCTGATTATTTTTTGAAGTATTTCGAGTTCTACTCCACCTAATAACTTTATATCATATAAGATGAGAATACATGTGAAAATTCGTTCAAATCACGCAATTATTCCTTACAGTCATCAACATCTGTTAACGGGCGTGATTCACAAGTGGTTCGGTTGGAACAAACTACACGGCAACCTATCTCTTTATTCATTTTCCAGACTTAAGGGAGTAACAAATATAAAAGGAGGTCTACAAACCGATACTTATTGTAACTTTTTTATTAGTGCGTTCGACAAAGAATTGATCAATTCGATTGTGAAAGGAGCCTATAATGATCCGACCATGTTTTGTAGTCTCATCGTCGAAGAGATTAGTATTGAAGAAGAGCCCGAGATGAATGATCGCGATTACTTTTATGCTGCCAGTCCAATTCTGGTGAAGCGCTTAACCGATCATGGTATGAAACACTACATTTATAGTGATGAAGAGACGGACGCTATGTTAAAAGAAACATTGCTGACAAAGATGAAACAAGTTGGCCTTGAAGATGAAACATTAGAAATTCACTTTGACCGTAGCTATCTTCGCGCATCAACTAAACTTATCGACTATAAGGGGGTTATAAATCGCGTGAGCCTTTGTCCGATTATTATTAAGGGTACTCCAGAAACTAAGAAATTTGTTTGGAATGTGGGACTTGGAAATTCCACCGGTGTTGGATTTGGAGCCATAGAGTGAGAGTAAGAACTGATTTTAATTACTAAATAATATTCTAAAAATGTATTATGTTGTAAAGTATACCGGCCCATTTGGATTTATTAAGCCATGGACGGCTGTAAGAGATGCTGAAACTTTTTCACAACAGTTTTTGACGCCTTCAATAATAGAAGGACTCAGACAAAAACTAGAAGTGACAGCTATTGTTCGCCACAAGCTTACTTATACTTCAATCGACCTGCAACAAGAAGTGATACAAGCCAAGGCCTGCCAAGAAAAAATAAAAAGTAGATTTATCAGAAAACGTTCTATTTTGAAACGAGGTGTTATGATAAACCCTAGTTTATACCTTGCTTTCACTCGTTTGTCTGATGCAAAGAAGGCTATTCAACAACATCTTTGTCTTTGTCGAAATGAAGATATTTTATTGCCTGAAAAAGAAATTATTGAATATTCGGAAAACGATTTCAATCAATTAGATGGTTACGAATTACGGTTTGGTCATAGTAAAAAGTCTTTTTTAGTCGGCTATAACCGATTTGAGAATAATTCTGAAATGTATGGTTGGATTGACATTGTAGGCAATCCTATTCAAATGCCTCAATATTCGTATGAGTAACCATGATCAAATCTTAGCTAAAAGCTCGAAGAACGGAGAGACGACACTTGTTTCACATTTGTTGATGGTGAAACGCTACGCCATTGAAGCTGCTCAACATGCCGGTCTTGATCCCATGATTGCAGAAAAGGGAGCTATTATGCACGATATTGGCAAGGTGAGTCCGCTCTTTCAAAGAGTCCTTCATGGTTACCGACCAAGTCCGCTTGAAATGAAATTTAGGCATGAGATCGCATCATTATTCTTTCTTGATGGGGTTGAAGAATCTATTCGTCCTCAAATCATTGATATGATTGTAGCTCATCACAAGTCAAGTTTTAACGATGACAGAGAGTTGGGATTAGTCGATTTAGATGAAACTTACGGTGATCGAGCTTTTGAATATCATGCTACAGAGTTTGAAAATTGGAGTAACGAAGCTCTTGGTATTTTAGAAAAGTGTGGTTTTTCCATTAAGCCGATCACACGTAAAGAAGCATATGCTTCTTATCAGTATGCAGTAGATTATTGCAAGAGCAGAGCTAAAGGGTGGTCTGAATGGAAAGGGTTACTAATTGGAGCCGATCATATGGCTTCAGCTGTCGGAGAAGTGTCGGATAAAATCCCAAAATTGTTCCAAAAACCGGATGTTACTTTTTATAATAGACAGCATCAACTCTACCCATTATCGCTTATCTTATCCGATAAAAACAAGAAACATACCTTTGTTAAAGCTCCTACAGGAGCAGGTAAGACCGATTTCTTACTTAAACGCTGTGAAGGTCGTATCTTTTATACTTTGCCTTTTCAAGCCTCCATCAATGCCATGTATGAACGGATTAAAGCCGATCTTGGTGGTCGAACCGATGACATACGTTTATTGCATGCCATCTCAAAATTAGTGATTGAGGATGATAAACTAGAAGAGAAAGTCATTCAAGACAAATTCGGCTCCTCCATAAAAGTGCTTACTCCTCACCAATTGGCTGCAATAGCTTTTGGAACCAAAGGATACGAAGCTATTTTATTCGATTTAAAAGGGTGTGATATCATACTTGACGAGATTCATACTTATTCTGATTTGATGCAATCTATTGTATTGAAGATGGTTGAAATATTAGATGCTATCGGTTGTCGAATACATATCGGTACAGCCACGATGCCTACGAGTTTAGAAGAAGCTATAATCAATATTCTGGGTCGCCAGGAGATACAATATGTTGATCTAGACCCGATGATCTTAGAGTCATTCAATAGACACATCGTACACAAAGCAGCTACTTTCGATCAGTTGTATGAGGTCATCTGTCAGGCTCTTGATGATAAACAGCAGATTTTAATTGTGGCCAATCGCGTTGATAATGCTCAAGCACTTTACCAAGTTTTAGATGATCTGTATCCTAAGATTCCGAAAATGCTGATTCATAGTCGATTCAAACGTTTCGACAGAAATCATCTCGAAACCGAGTTAAAAGAGGTCTATAATCGAAGTCAGGAGGCTTGTATTGTGGTATCGACACAAGTAGTTGAGGTGAGCTTAGATATCAGTTTTGATTTAATGATCACAGAAACAGCTCCCATTGATGCATTGATTCAACGATTTGGACGTATCAATCGAAAACGAAATAAAGATACGATTGGGAAATACAAACCTGTGTATGTGATCGCTCCTCCAGATACAGAAACAGACTGTTTGCCATATTCTATGGAAGTATTACAATGTAGCTTTGAGGTATTGCCTAATAATGATGTCTTAAAAGAATCGACTTTACAACAGTTGATCGATCAAGTCTATCCTACGATTAAGTTGATTGATATTAATTTGGATGCCGTTTACGCTGATCATCGATGGCGTTTAGCCGAATTGAGTCATTTACCAAAATCGGCTTTAATTGAGAAATTTGATATTGATTCAGTATCGTGCATTACGCAAGACGACGTAAACCGTTATCAAACTGCTTTCTCTGACGAACGTATTCTTATAGAGATTCCGGTGAGCTATAATTCTATTTGCTTTAAGAAGCTCAGTCAATTAAAAATAGGTTCGGCGCCTTTTATTGTGCCTAACATGGCTTACGATAAAGAAAAAGGATTGGACATTAGTCTAGTTAGTGTAGAAAATTATGATGTAAATCATCAAATGATCTAATATATGTATACAACAACAGTAGGGAAAACTTTTTTAAAAGAGTATAATGAACGACTTCAGACTCATTATACTGCAAAAACATTTTTCGAAGAAGTGTTTGTCCCACTATTTTTTGACCATCAGAAGTATATGATGACTGGTGGAAATTCTCCATTGGAGAATCCGAAAATACGGGGTTTGCATGATATGATAAAAGGAAATATACCCTTTGAAACGGCTATAAAAAGAAAAAAACGAATCGATGACATGATTCATAAAGTGGACCATCAAAGAGCGGATATGAGTATAGCCATTGGTTATAAAGCAGCGGAAAAAGAATCGGCTACCTCATGCCAAGTTACGAGCTTAGACTTACCTAATGATGCCGATAGTAGTTATTTATCTTGGATTGGTGCAGCTTTGGGTATTACAGTTTTTGGAAATATTACGATTTTATTTAATGAACCAGATTTGCTTTGGAAAATATTTGAAGGTTGGAAATATTATCGGAAATATATTGAAGATATCCCTCTCTTAAAGGGTAATCAGATTAATGTATGGAATGGACAATGGATTGTTCATCGTTATAAATTTAGTTTTGATGAAGACGATCCGACTGCAGGGTTAGGTTTGCTAGATAATGCTAGTGAAGGAGATATTATGAATATATCGACCGTCACTTGGGTTAAAGTGCTTTTAGCTGTTGCGAATCGATTCTCTGGAAGTACTCTTGTGGGATATCTATATAATATTGGACAAAAAAATACGACATTAGGTTTTATTCCTTTTAACTTAGAAGATCTTACACGCCCTAATAAACTTTATCAGAAAATATTTGGAGAAGACATTTTCAAACAAGATGTTAAGGCCATAGAAGAATTATACGGTACAGCCTTTGGTATACGAACAGCTTGTCAGTATGGCTCTATTGGGGTAAGAGCGTTAGAACCCAAAGGATTGAAATCGTTCATACCTGAGGTTGCTCAGCCAAAAGCAAAATACATCATCTATAAAGAAAATGATAATACGCAACGAATAACATTTAATACTTATTTAATTTGGATATTAGCTATGTTAAACAATGAACAATTATGGGATAAATCAAAACAATTTGCAGAAACCTTCAAAAAATATGCTTGTAGTGATATTGATGCTAGAACAAAAAATAGTAGGCAAATAACAAACGCATTGTCTTCAAAAAAGCGCGATCAATTCATTAATAATCTGGCTATTATATTAGATGATTGTGATGATGATTTAAATGAATCATTAATTGAAATAGCTCAAACAGTAGCTCTAATTTCAATCGAAAACTTTTCTTATTTTCTTACTTTAATTCGTTTCCAATACACAGCAATTAGTAAAACTATTTAATTCTTATATTTTATGAAACCATACATTTTTTTAAGAGCATTAAGACATGCTGACCATACTGTATTTTGTGTCCAAGATGGTCAAAAAACTTATTACGATCAACAATTTGATCATTATGTAGTTTATTCAAGTGGGCAACAAGTTAAACGTTCTGTCTTGGAAGAATTAATTTCTGGTTTAAATATTAAAATGGCTCCAGCAACTTTTAATTATGAAATAACAAATAAAAGCAATAAAAGTGAATTAAAACAAAAAGCAGTCTGGACTCCTTGTGATCCAAGTTTTGTTGATCAGCTAATTGGAGGATGGATGAAAGCTAAGTCTAAAAAGAAGAAGAAAAAAGAAGAAGATGAGGATGAAGATGACAATGAGAGCAAAGACGTTTTAAAAAGAAGGAGTCCTTTGTCTATTTCAGCAATGAGGCCTTTACATCCTTTGTTAGGTGCTGTTAATTATGAAAAAATCACATTTGATCGTAGTCAAAATCCAGAGAGTAATCCTGTTATTGTTACAATGGATAATAAAAGATTATCGGAAAAAGAGATAGAGGAATTTTTAAATAACAGCAATAGAACTTTACCTCGTCACAATTGGATTAATAATAAAAAAAACGATAAAGGCTTTGGACGAGCTAGTGGTTTATTTATTTATGATATCGCCATTGATTTACGTACTTTATTTTCAGTATCTACCAATTTACATGTTCCTGAATTAACAAAGGAAAAAATAGATGAACTTAAAAATAATGGATGGGTGGAAAATGAAAACATATTTGGAAAGTGTTTAACTTTACCAAAAGAACAAAGAGAAAAGGTCATTCCAGCATTAGCTAAAGCCTTGATCAATTGGAAGATTACGAGTAATCAAGCTCGTACATTTAGTTTGATGGAGACACTAGCTATTGCCATAAGCGACAATGCCAATACACTTGCAGGTGCTATCCGTGCTAAGCTCATCGATGATGGAGAAAAACCTAAAGCAAAACCAATCATTGATCAAACAGCGGGAGCCGACTTGTTTGTCACATTACCTTGCTCAGGTTATGTCGTGACAGAAACTGAAAGTGCTTCTGCTATTCAGGAGGCTGAACAGAAATTAACCGACTTAATGTTGGCTTTTGATTACGAAAAACAACTCTGATTCTTATGAGTGAACTACCTTGAATCTGATAAAAAAAATCAAGGTAGTTTGTTCTTTGCCATCCAATCTTATCTTTATACATAAAATCTATTGCCTAATGACCGGATCCCATTTCAATTATTACCATGTTTGTCATCGCAAGCTGTGGCTGTTTGCTAACGCAATTAATATGGAGCATACTTCCGACTTGGTTTGTGAAGGAAAACTGCTTCATGAAACGTCATATCCTCAACGTTCGGAACGTTATGAGGAATTGGAAATTGAAGTCATAAAGATCGATTTCTATGATGCCGTTAATCGAATTATTCATGAAATTAAAAAATCATATAAGATAGAAGTTGCGCATGAGTGGCAGGTAAAATATTACATTCGAGTATTAGAACGCAATGGCTTGGAAGGAGTTAGTGGAATATTAGAATATCCTTCTATGAGGCATACACAGAAGGTGATTTTAACAAATGATGACCGAAAAAGGATTGAAGAAATAGAAGATGAGATTGAAGAGCTTTGTCAGAATGAAATTTGTCCTCCTATTATTCATTCTAAGATTTGTAACAATTGCAGTTACTATGATTTTTGTTATATAGAAGAATAAAACCTCGAAATAAGATGAAAAAGACCTACTATTTATTTAATCCAGGTACTTTGCAGCGCAGAGACAATACTTTAAAATTTACTCCAGTAGAGGAAGACTCGAATGATATAGAACGAAACGGTCAACCTCGCTATCTCCCCATAGAAGATATTTCTGAGTTTTACACTTTTGGTTCCTTAACAGCTAATAGTGCTCTGTATAATTTCTTGGGCCAAAATGGCATTGCCGTACATTTCTTCGATTATTACGAGAATTATACTGGATCATTTATGCCAAAAGATGGTTTATTGTCTGGTCGGATGTTATTGGCTCAAACCTCTTTTTATCAAGATAAAAAGAAACGCATATTTATTGCTCAGAAATTAATAGAAGGAGCAGCATATAATATGATTAAAAATCTGCGTTATTATGATAAACGTGGTAAGGAACTCAACGATATCATTGAGCGTATCACAAAATACAGTGAACTCGTATCTGGAACGAATGCAGTGAATGAGCTAATGGAAATCGAGGGGAACATTAGACAAACTTATTACGAAGGGTTTGATCTTATCATAAACGATTTTGAGATGGGAAGCCGTACTAAACAACCTCCACGAAACGAAATCAATGCCTTAATATCGTTTGGAAACATGATGTGTTACACACAATGTTTGCGAGCTATCCATCAGACCCAACTAAATCCAACCATTAGTTATTTGCATACCCCAGGCGAACGAAGGTACTCGTTATCACTAGACATTTCTGAAATCTTTAAACCGATTTTAGTTGATCGGGTCATTTTCAAAGTACTCAATAAATGCGAATTGCAAGAGAAGCACTTTGATATAAAATTAAATAGATGTATCCTTAATCCTATCGGAAAAAAGATTTTTGTAAAAGATTTCGAGGAGAGATTGAACGAAACTCTCCAACATCGTTCTCTTAAACGTAAAGTTAGCTATCGCCATTTAATGAAGCTTGAGTGTTATAAGTTAAGTAAGCACTTATTAAATATAGAAGAGTATAAACCGTTTAAGATGTGGTGGTGATATGTATGTGATACTTGTTTACGATTGTGGAGAGAAGATAGTGGGCAAAATGCTTAAGCTTTGTCGAAAATACTTAAATTGGATCCAGAATTCTGTTTTTGAGGGAGATATTTCCGAAATAAAATTGAAGGAGCTAACTTTGAAGGCTCAAGAGTTTATGAAGCCCGAAGAAGATAGCTTGATTATTTTTTCTAGCCGTACAGAGAAATGGCTCGAAAAGCAAATTATAGGTAAGGAAAGGTGTTGTATTGACAACTTTTTATAGTATTCCTATGATTTATTTCAAATAAATGTTGTCGATTATATCACCATTTAAGATGTAGCTATATTATTTGAATAAAGGAGCTCTTTGACTTGTTGATAATCAGGTTATTAATTAAGTTGTCGATCTCTAGGACTTTTTATAGTATGATACATCGACGACTTTTGTATTGATGTTTTCTTTGAATTTGTTTATTAAATCATTGTTAAATAATGGATTATCAGATTGTAATGAACGAGGCTTAATCGTACCATAAGGAATTGAAATTAGATAGGAGCAGTGTTACTGTTGTGTGCATTGCAGGCTTAATCGTACCATAAGGAATTGAAATTTTAGTGATACCGTTTAGCTTAACCGGCACAACTCGGGCTTAATCGTACCATAAGGAATTGAAATTGAACGAGGTGATATAATCTATCACGTACATGTCGGGCTTAATCGTACCATAAGGAATTGAAATCGATGCTTGTAAGCAGATCACCCGACACCGACCAAAGGCTTAATCGTACCATAAGGAATTGAAATTGGATAGATCTGAGGTGTACAGGAGATGCAAAGAACAAATTTAATCGTACCATAAGGAATTGAAATACGCAAAAAGTCTTCTTGAAAGGTTGGATTAACAAAGGCTTAATCGTACCATCATGAGGTTTACTATGGCCATTACAATCTTCTGAAGTGCTTTATATATTATGTCTGTAACCGATAGCTCTGAAAGATATTTTGTTGTTTTTTTCAGAAAGTTTTCTCATTATTTTTATGCTGTAAACTTCCTTACAACAGTAAGGATGTTGTACTGCAAAGCAACTAACGAAGTAGCGCAATTTGCGATGCAAAGTTGTTAGCCTGAAATGTGCCCAATTTAAGTATCCCTTTGGTTTCCTTGAAGAGCATATGAGAAGTTTCTAATAAAGTTTTTCGCGATGCCAAGGGATAAACAGGACTATAATGCATGTGTAGTTTAAGTGGTCTTGTAGATAATCGATAGAATTAAGAATAAAAGTATTCTTTACAAATAAAATGCTTTTATTCTTTGTATATTACAAAATATCATTGTAGCTTAGATGCATATTTCAAATTAAGAGATATGGAGAATGATTATTTAAAAGAGACAAATGCTCAATATATAAAGGCTATTGAAGCAATTGACAGATGCCTTTATAATAAGATAATTGTCATAAATCCGAAAAGTGGGACCGTTGAATATGCTTCAAGTGATGCATACCTGCCTATAGGCATGCCCAGCAATAGTAATCTCAAGAAGCTAAATATGGAGTCTCTTACTAAAAATTTAATACCAGAAGATAAAGCCAAGTTAGAAGAGATTCGTATGTCTATCCAATCTTATTTCAAAAAAAATAAATTAGATAATACAAAGTTCATGTTAAACTTCAGTTTACATTATAAAATTCCCCAACTAAAAAATCCTTTATTGATAAATCATAAAATAACACACTTGAATTTTGAAGGAACCAATGGCACAGATTTGTTGCTTTGTATATTGTCTTTGGCCAATTGCAATGATATAAGTGAATCTGTTTTACTTAGAGATTGTGAAAACGATCGCTATTTATTATATTCTTTTCAATCCAAAAAATGGAAAGAGAAGGAGATGGAACCTTTGACTTTAACAGAAAAGAATGTGATCATATTGTCAGCTCTTGGTTATAAAGAAGCAGAAATTGCTGAAGCCATGTGCAAATCAGTTATGAGCATAAAAAAATATAAGTCTGAAATTTTCCGTAAAGCCAATATTGATAATATAACTTCTGCTATATTAATATCTTTATGCTACAGTGAAATTTAAAATCTTCTTTTGCTGCTGTACGTTATCCTTCTTATAAAGCTTGGGAAAAAACAACTGAATATATTTATCTGATATAATTAACCGATATTAAATGATTATATCTCTAAATGCCAGTCCGTTAAATACTTTTAAGGGGCTGCTACTTATAAATCCACGAAGATCATCAAAAACATTGAGATAAAATTATGATGTCTCAAGGATATATTTGAGCTTGCAATACACATTTAGACGATAGTTTATATTTAATATATATTGTTATTTACAAATTTTATCATTTTTTTGAAGAAATAATTGAGGGTCTAAGAACAAAAAATAAACCTAACAATATAAATGGAATACTTAATAATTGTCCCATATCAATAGGCAATGATTCCTCAAAATTAGCTTGGCTTTCTTTAAGAAATTCAACAAAAAACCGAAATGTAAAAATTAACACAATACATAGACCAAAATAAAATCCAGGGCGAAAGTTTTCTTTCTTATGTTTAGCAATAAAAGCTATAATAATGAAGAAAAGGAAGTATGCGAGAGCTTCATATAATTGTGCGGGATGTCTCGGTTGCATATCAACTCGTTCAAAAACAAATGCCCATGGAAGATTTGTTGGAATTCCAATGATTTCAGAATTCATTAAATTAGCAATTCTAATAAAACCAGCAGCTAGAGGAGCTGCAATGCCAAACAGATCTAATATATCCAGATAATGTATTTTAGTTTTACGACAAAAAAGAAATAACGCAAAAATTAGACCAATAGTACCTCCGTGGCTTGCTAACCCTGAATATCCTGTAAATTTCCATTCTCCATTAGGTAAAATGTGAAATGGCGATATTATCTGTAATGGATGACTTAAAAAATACTCAGGTTCATAAAATAGACAATGTCCAATTCTAGCGCCAAGAAAGATGCCCAAAAAACTATATACAAACAGATCGTTGAAAGTATCGATAGGCCATTTTTTTATTTTATATAATTTAAATATAACTTGGCTAGCCAAAAACAAGGATATGAGCCAGAAGACACTATACCATCTTATATCATATCCCAATAAGTTAAAAAAAACAGGATCCGGGTTCCAATTTATATATAATAAATTCATGTATTATTTTTTATTATTATACTACAAAGATAATCTTTTAATTTTAAAACTGTTTTAATTATTAATAAAATATTTTTATTCAGTTTATTAGATTTTTTATTTATACAACTACCGCAATTTTTTCCATTACTTTCAATTTATTCCTTGGTTTGGTTTAATTCAAAGTAAAGAACTGAATCTTTGGCAAATGAAGCTACGATGAAACAGTACTTTTAATGATATCATTGATAACATTGTACTTTTTATAGTATTTTTACTAATCCAGATAATAACCACTAGTAGTAATTGAATTGGCTGAATACTAGTGGTGTGCGAAATTTGCATTGTTTTTTGACTTTTCCTCATATTTTCTAAATAAGATAAATCCAATAATAAAGAAACATGTACTATTTAGTAAAACACTTGTCAGGCAAACGATATCAATGTATACACCTCTAGACATTATTTCTTGGATGTAATGACTAGCTGGAGCAAACGGAATGAGAGTATATTTCCAGTTGTAAGAGAAGCTCGAAATATAACTAATAAAGCCAAAAAGCAGCGAACTTAAAACGGTATATATAGATGTAACGTTTTTATAACGTAAAACAATTGCTGCAAGAAGCAATCCTATTCCCCATAAAGCTGGCACTCCTAATATAAAAAAAGGTAAAGATAAAAAATATCTAAAAGCTATATTAATAGGAATAAACCCTAAAATGGTAATTATTAATACTAATATAGATATTTGGATGAATATAATTAGAAACCCCGAAAGGCCTTGCATGATAATGGTTACATAAAAAGAACGAGAATTAATATATAGTTGTTCAAGGGTTCCTAAACTGGCTTCATTAGATGTATTTGTTACAAGTGTTGAAAAAATGGTAGTCATAAATATCCAAGTAATATAACCACTTAATAAATTATTTATATTTCCATCTTTACTCCCTAAGCGATGAGCTCCGTAAGTAAATATTAAAAAAAATAATGATATTAGTATTATGCTAAATATGCTATTCAGCCAATATCTCTCTAAGTATAAAAAATCTTTTTTAACAATAGTCTTCAATAAAATGAAATAATAAATCATAAACTACAACTTTAAATGTTTTCAATACAAATTATGTTACCTAGTCTAAATATATACTATGTCATATTTTCTTGTTTTGGTCTGTACTTTTATAATAAAATTGTTCTAAATCATATTTCAAATTAGTAATTGAAATAATATTATCTCGCTCTTTATTCGTCAATATTGATAATGGATTGATAGCTTCTAAGTCAAAATCATAATAAAAATAATTATCTTCCTCTTTAATAAATTCAAGAGATTCTAGTGAAAAAATTTTCGTTTTTGATTTAATACGGAATCTTGGTTGTATCAAATTAGAATTATATTCATGTAGTTGTCCGTTCTGGAGGAGATATATCGTATCACAAGCAGCCATGATAAAATCTAGATCATGAGAAGAAATAACAAGAAGTTGCTTTTTGATATGGTTATTTTTTACAAAAAAATTTATTAAACTATTGCGTGTTTCAATATCTAGCCCTAATGTAGGTTCATCCAAATACACAATTGGAGTATTGAATGAGAGGGCAATGACTAAGGCTACTTTCTGTTGCATTCCTCGGGATAGCGATTCTACAAGATTATTCGTTTTGTTTTCAAGTTCAAAAAGTGTAAGCAATTCAAAAGTATACTCTTTTATTGATGAGTATTCTATTCCTCTCAAACCTGCAAAATATTTAATGTTTTCTAAAGGTGTAAGTTTCCAATATATATTTCTGTTTCCTTCAAATAGTGCCGTATAATAATGTGTATGCTGCTTGCTTATAGATTGTAAATCTTTTCCAAAGTATGAAATACTTCCACTATAAGAAATAAGGTTAACACATGATTTAATCAAAGTGGTTTTTCCTGCACCATTTTTACCTAATAATCCAATAATACCAGTATCAGGAAAGTCAACTGATATATTCTTCAAAACAGGAATAGTCGATTTCCCATTTTTATATTCTTTTTTTAAATTTTTCAAAGATATTGATGTCATTTTGTAAAAATTATTAATACTTAAATATTTAATTTGTATTTATGCAGCAATCGTTGAAAATTAAGATTCTTCCTACATTAGTATTCTATTCATTTATACTCTCAACTTTATTCTTGACACAGATATCACTCATCTCATGTAGGAAATATAGTTGCGCAATATCTATGTTTATGCCATTAATTATAGAATGCTTTTTCTATCAATTTGAGTTAATTGAAAAGTAGCAAAGCGTTGTTCAACAAACGCATAATGTCAATAAATCATATTTAAGTTGATCTGTTAACTTATTGGCTTTAAAAAGATATTTAACAGCACATTAAAAATTAGTTTCAAAAAGATGCGTTTACCAACATGTAATGCATTTAAATACGAGCCGTCCTTTTAGTGTACTTTTCCAAATGCAAGAGTACCCTATAAATTTTAGACA
>Ga0114938_1000808_pt1 | contig 22632 bp, 15 predicted proteins | sample AshMeaBigSpring_FD_88675 | JGI IMG/M metagenome (GOLD analysis project Ga0114938, IMG submission 88675) | Groundwater microbial communities from Big Spring, Nevada to study Microbial Dark Matter (Phase II) - Ash Meadows Big Spring | ecosystem: Environmental > Aquatic > Deep subsurface >...
AGAGCTTGCTGTCGATGTCCGCCGGGATCATCATGCCGGACTGCGCCATCAGCACCGAAAGACCAACGGTCTTGAGCGTGACGGTCTTGCCACCGGTGTTCGGCCCCGTGACCACGATTAGGTAGGTATCGTCGTCGAGATAGACGTCGATCGGCACCACTGTTTTCTGGTCGAGCAGCGGGTGGCGGGCGCGGTGCAGGTCGATCACGGAGCCGGGGTGGGCAAAGGCTTCTTCCGCCTGTTTGCCGTGTTTGTGCTCAGCTTTGCGCGGCTGGAAGGTGGTCATCCCCGGCAGGGTGGCGTCGAGGACGTAGGCATACTTGGCTTTGGCAAAGGTGAAGTCAAGTTCGGCCAACACCTGGGTGTTGCGGCGCAGATAAATCGCTTCCTCGGCGACGGCGATGCTGAGTTCCAGCAGGATACGGCGGACTTCTTTCTCCTCCTGCAATTCCAACTCGCGCACGGCGTTGTTCTGCTGCACCACCTTGAGCGGCTCAATGAAGAGGGTGGCGCCGCTGGCGGATTGGTCGTGGATGATGCCGTCGATGTTGCCCTTGTATTCGGCGCGCACGGGGATGACGTAACGTCCCTGCCGCTGCGTCACCAGCGCCTCCTGCAGATAGGGTTTGACATCACCGCTGTGGACGAGGCGATCCAGTGTGCTGAGCAGCCGCTCCTGCGCCACGCGCAATTCACTACGGATACGTCCCAACTCCGGGCTGGCGCTGTCGAGCACGTCGCCGCGGTCGCTGATGCAGCGGCTGATCTGCTCGACGACATGGTCGCAGGGTTGGATGTTGGTCGCCATCTCCGCCAGGTGGGGGAAGGTGTGTTCGAGCCGCGTCAGCAAGTTGCGCAGTTGGCGTGCGCGCAGCAAGGTGAACTTGATCTCCAGCAGGTCGGGCGGGAAGAGCACGGAGCGACGCTCGGCGCGGTCGAGCAGCGGGCGCAAGTCGCTGACGCCGCCAAAGTTGATGTCATCCTTCTGCTGGAGCAGTTGATAGGCTTCGTAGGTCTGGATCAACCATGCCTGCACCGTGACCAGATCGTCGCTGGGCAGCAGGGCCGCAGCCAACTCGGCACCGCCGCTAAAAGCGCAGTATTGGGCCAGCCGTTCCAAAATTTTCGGATATTCGAGCACACGCAAGGTGCGTGGATTCATAAAGTGACTTTCATTCCTACCATTCCTACCGCAAACGTAACGGCAATCATATCATAGTCATCGATCTAGCAACAAAGCAATGGACAAAACGGGGGTGCGTCCCAAAATTTAGGCGAGTTTCACAATTACTTGAGTTTAGAGCCTCAGAGCCGAGTGTAGGGTAAAGGGTATGAAGCGATACCGGCAAGTTCCGCACGTTAACAACTGAAAATGAAGTGTAGCCAGCAAAATCAGCGGGATTTCGACCGCTTTTTCGATTTAGTGACTACCAGATGGCGCTTGCAAGGCTTGGGAGTGAACCCGAACGGTCGTCCAAGCCCTTTTCCTGCGGGTTTGGTGGGTCGGGCGGGTCTGCCGAACCAAGCAGAAAGGTGAGCGCCTGCCGTTGCGCCTGTCCTGGGGTCAATGAGCGAGCATCGCCCCCGCACTTGGTCGGATGCCAGAGTAGGCGCTTGTCGGCGACTGCTTGACGCAAGAACAAGAGGGTTCTTCCGGAATCGATGTGGTACGACATAGAAGCGAACTGGGCTCAATCGGAATTCAGGTGGTCGTGTCTTACGTGCCGGGGACGGGCTGCAACGTATTTGACCAAACGCGTGCGCTGCAGCCCGTCCCCGGCACGTACCCACACGAGATCCGGTTGAACCGCCTTCAACTCTATTCCAAAGACTGTGGCTTGACCTGGAAGCACGCCTTATCAATGCAATCGAGTGGCTCGTTCCCTTATCAACCACACGAATTCTGGAAGAACCATTTCGACTACGCCTTCAACCTCGACTATACACGGCAGTCCCACCGCTCGAGAGAGTTCAGAGTCAGTGACGCTGCAAGTCGCACGCCCAGCCCGGCAGGATGAGGTCGCATGCACGCGCTGCCGGCGTTACGTGCAGCCTCACAATTTCTCCAGCCTGGAAGATACACGCGACTACGGTATTCCCCGGCGCGTGCAGCCGAAAGGTGACATCGACGCTTTTGTCCCAACAGGGCAGCAGGTAGATCGCGTCCCCGTCGGTCTGCAGCAGCATCTCCTGGAGCTGGATCATGCCGGAGCCGCCCCAGTTGTGGTCGGGCGTCCAGTCGTGACCGGGCCCCCAGTAAACGGTCATGCGCATGTCGGCGTTGCCCAGTTTCTTCACCAGGAAATCCATCGCTTCAGGCAACATGCCCAATCGCGCGTAGTGGATGCCCTGCTGGTGCCAACTGATGTGCGTCAGTTGTTCCTCGGTGATGGCTGCATAGCGGGCGGTGTCGATGGCGATTTCCAGGTCGGGTTTGCCGATGCCGAACTGGCCATAAGGGAAGACCGGGTACAGTTCCGGGATCTCACAGTTGTGAATCTCCGACGGCGTGTCGGCATAGGCGATGATCCTGTGCCCGGCCCGTTCGGTGAACGCAATCGGCGGCACGCGCGCCAGGATGCGCTGCCAGTTCGCCCGGCGGGCGGATGATGCGTAGCGCGCCGGCAGCGCCAGCATACGCCGCAGCACGCAGTCAAGCCCAGCGATTGCGTCGATGGGATTCTTGACCGGGTGAAAGGTCTCCAGGGCGTTGCCCGGCTCGATGATCATTTTGCCACGGTCGTCGTTGTCCGGGTAGAAGCCATCGTAGAAGGTGACCACGCTCTCGATGAAGTCGATGTACTGGGTGATCTCTGCGCCGGTGTATTCGGCATAGACCAGCATCATCAGCGCGATCTCGATCTGGCTGGAAAAATGATAGCGAATCTGCGGCACGGGCAGGCCGGTGGTGTTGCCCCAGCCGTGATCGCAGGTGGGACAGAGGCCGTAGATGCCGATCTGTTCGGGGTAATGGGCGCCGTCCACGCCGAAATGGTGCTTTGCCCTGGTGCGGGCCGTCGCCAGCAACCGGTTGAAGAAGTCGAAAAGCTGCGGCAGCATGGCAAAATCGCCGCTCTTGAGCATGGGCCAGTAGAGCAGCCGCTGGTTTTGGATGGTGTGCGAGCCGCCGCCCCACAGCCGGTAATCGGGTGTGTAGTGGGGCTTGATGTCCGACCACGGGCTATCACCGGCCAGGATGGGGTCGAAGGTGAAGAGGCCGCCGTTGAACTTGGTGGGCCAAACGCCGGCATGGTTGCAGCCGAGCATGTAGCGGAAGAGCTGGTAGTTGCGCCCGACCTGCCACAGGGGATCGTGCTCGTCGGGCTGGGTAGGGTTGACCAGGATGTAGCTTCTGGCCCAGAACGCGCGCCACCAGCGCTGCGTTGCGGCGAATGCCTGGTCTTCTCGCCCCCGGCACTGCTCGATCAGCGCATACAGGTCACGCTGCCACGCATCCGCCGTTGCCGTCTGCGCGGTGTGCAGATAGATCGTCACCTCCTGCTGGACGACCGGCTGTGTCGATTCAAACCGGTAGGCGACGTAATCCGTATCCACATAGCGGCCCTGGCTGGCGCCGATGAACTGCATCCCCGGCGTGTGCAGCAGCCCGCCCGTGGTCAGGTTGCGCTGCGGGTTATAGAAATCCGCCTTCTGCGCGGCGAGCCCCTGGGTGTCCATTTCGCGGTCGAACGACAGGTCGTTGCTGCGGTTGCGGTGGTAGAAGAGCATGGCGTCCGGCGCTGTCACGGCCAGGTGATCCTTGTGGAAGATCACCGGCCTGCCCGGGTCGCCCCAGACCTCTTTGCACTGAAACAGTTCGTAGGATTGGTTATCGACCTGCCTGTCCGCGCTGCGCCAGCTCTCGTACTGCACGGCGACGGTCAGCGCGTAGGTCGCCGTGATCTGGACGTGCATCACGGGATTGTGGGCGTCCACCCACAGCCGGATCGACGTGCTGCCTTGCGTCGCCTGGCCCTCGATCTGGATGTAGCCCTCCGTGAGCACCAGTTCCTGCAAAAATGCCGCGGCAAACGGGTCGACGCCAAAGCTGATGCGTACCCGGCCCGCCTTGAGCATGGAACCATTCTCGTCGAAGCAGCCAGACTGCTGGAGGTAGAGCAGGAGTTCACTGTTTTCCACCCAGACATTGCAGCCGATGCTGTGCCCGCCCAGCGGCATGGGCTCGGCGGAGTTTCTGCTCTGGGTCAGCCAGCGCAGATGGTAGTCTTCCATAGCCCGTCCTTCGTTATGTTCATTCAATCTCAACACCTGCCGGCGCCAGGAGCAGATGGCTGCCGGCTTCCGACTCGAAGTCGATGACACCGGCAGGTGCCTGCAAGCGATAGTGAACCGCCAGGTTCTGGGGGAGCCTGGGCGCCAGGCGCAACCGCGTCCAGCCCGGCGCCAGCGGGCGGAGGCCACAGATCGATTCAACGATCAGTGAATTCACGCACGCGCCCCAGCCGTGGGCCGTGTTGTGGCGCTCCGGCACGAAATCTTCCGCCCACGTAGTTGCCTCCAGGTCCAGGAAGGGTTGGAAGTAGCGGCGCAGATAGCGCATCCCTGCCTCAGTATGGCCCTGGGCAAAGATCGGTTCCAGAATCAGTTGCGTCCAGGCGATGCCAAAGGGCTGGTCATCGACGGATGCGACGGTCGCTGGGGCTGCGTCGAGGAGTTGCAGCAGCTTGGCCACAGCCCCGGCGCGCTGCTCAGGTGAACCCAGACCGGTCAGGCAGGCCAGCGCGTTGCTGTGGAGATCAAAGGTGACCGGCGTCGACCGGTTGATGCTGCTGACGGGGTGTTCGCCGCTGGCTGGGAGATGGGAGCGAAAGCAGTTCTCCTGTGCGTCATAGAACGCCAGCAGTGTCACGCGCAGTTGGTCGCACAGTGCCTTGCTCAATGCCTGCAAAGCGCCAAACTGCTCGGGTGCCTCATTTGCCAGTGCGCTGGCCGCCTGCGCCGCCAGCAGCAGCATGCCGTTGATCGGCATCGAATAAGGCTGCTTGTTCAACGGCGCCCAGTCGACCCAGTGCCAGGCAAAGCTGGGCGGGATGAACAGGCCGTGCTCAGTCATGTGCTGCTGGCAGAAATGCAGCAGGCGCTGGATCGCCGGTGCCTGCCGCGCCAGGAATGCCCGGTCACCGGTGACCCAGTAATATTCTCTGCAGGAGTGCACCCAGTAGAGCGCCTGGTCGATCAGCACCATGAAACTGTAGCCGGCCGGGACGACGGCGTTGGGGATACCGTCGGCGTCGATGCCCTGCGCTACCAGTTCGAGACAGTGGCGCCACATGACGGTGTCGCCAAAGGAGTAGTAGGCCGCTTTGCCGCCCACGCAGGCGTCGAAGGTCCAGAGTACATTCTCGCGCGCCGGCTCGCTGATCACGTCAGTGGTGGCCGCACGCAACGTGGCGACGGAGGTCTCCCAGATGCGCTGGAGAAACGGGTCGTCGCAGTGGAAGCGATTCTCCTTGACGTAGGGATACGCCACCGCCCGCGCGTCCAGCCTGAAGCGGCATTGCCCGCTGCCTGTCACCTTCACGGTCAGGAAGCGGAAGCCGCGCGGCGTCAGCCCCATCCAGGTGCGGTGCGCGGTGTCGGGCGTGAAACTGTCGCAGAAGCCCTCCCGGGCATGGCCAAAGCCCAGCATCGTGTGCGGCCGTTCTTGCAGCGCGAGATGGTAGAAGAACTCCAGCCGCACATCGCCCGCCAGTTCGGTCACCACGACGCCGGGGCGGATGGAGCGCGTCTGCCCGAAGTCGAAGACGAAGACGTTGGCCTCGTTCACAGCGCCGTCCGCCGTGCAGATTTCGCCCGCCTCGGCGCCGTCGACAGCGTCGCCGGTCACAAGCTGATTCTCGAAAGCTTGGGCGAGATTGTGGAGGCGCACATCCAAGACCTCCCGCCCAGCAACACCCTGCCAGCAGAGGTGCGGCGTGCAGGGCGTCTCGATGTTGCTGCGGGTGATGGCAGGGGCGAGGTGCTTCCACGGCGGCGTGCCGGCGCCGCCCAGGCAGAAGGCGTTGGCCCAACCGTCCTGCACGGCTGCCGTTTTCCAGTTATGCGGCTCGCGCGCCCCGTCCACATGTTCCTGAAAGCCCAGGGGAAGCGTGCAGAGGTAGGGCGTCCCCACGTACCAGTCGGCCGCGCGCACCTGCCAGGTGGCATCCGTGCGCACGGGGATCGTGGCGTCCGCACAGACGATCACACCGTCGATCAGCAGCCCCATCCGGTGCAGCAACGAGTAACCGGTGACGCCGGTTGGTTTTTGCACGAGCAAAGCAAAGGCATTGATCCCGCGCACCAGGGCGTGGGTGATGTCGATGCGATCGTAGATCTGCCGCTGCGGATAACAGCGCGCCGGCCCGCTGGCAACGAAGGCGCCGTTGATCCACAAGAAATAGCGGTAGGACGCCGTGATCGAGATTTCCGCTTCGATCGGCGGCGCGTCCACCTGGTAGTCGCGCCGGAAGACCAGATGCTCCCCGAGCAGCGGATGGGCGTCGCGCTGCCACGACTCGGTGATCCACAGGGCGTGCCATTGCTTGTGCTGTATATCCATCGTTCACTGTTCCGCTGGTTGAAATAGCACGCAGATGACGCGGATTGAGCGGATCGTCGCGGATTCGATCCGCGCAAATCCGCCCAATCCGCGTTATCCGCGTTCTATTCCAGACTTCATCTCGCTATCAATCTGTTGATCGCCGCGCAGGTTGACTGGCGCCGTGCAGATGACATCTTTTGCGCGTTCCGGGGGATCGACGCGCAGCCGCTCGATCTTGCCCTGGCGATAGCTGCACTCCACGGTCGTGTGCTGCGGCGCGTGCAGTTTGAACTCGATATCCCAGTGTTCAGGCCAGGCCGGGAGCAGCCGAATCTCGCTGCCTTCGACCTGCAAGGCCATCAACTGCAGCGTGGTCAAAATATTCGCCCCGTGATCGATGTCCGGGACAGCATCGTAGATCGGCCCCCACATGGCCGGGAAGCGATGCCCCGGATTCGCCAGCGCACAATTGTGCTCAAGTATGGTGCGCGCTTCGTTGCGGAGGCCAAGCAGGGCGGCGACCATGCCGTGCTGCTGCCAGCCAGAATAGCTGGGATACTCAGGGGAATAGCCTAGCGTGAAGGGCTGACGACTGCCGGCCAGCGCGGCGGCGTGATGATAGGAATCGACCGCCAACGCCAGGTCTGACTTGCCGACGCCAAATAGGCGGAACGGGAAGACGGCATAGAAGGCGGGGGATTCGCTGTTCTTGCGCACGGGTTCATAGCGCGCAGCCGGCGCCAGCACGCGTTTCCCGTCCACCACTTCCTGCGGCATGTCCGGGATGAGCGCCTGGAACTGCACATAGAAGTCCCGGTCGGGCAGGTGGTCGGGCGGCAGGGCGAGGATGCGCGCCACCACCGCGTGCAGACCGGCGACCACGGGAATGCTGTCCGTGGTGTCCCAGTAGGTCTCGACAGACTGAATCGGGTGGATGACCATTTTGCCCTGGCGACGCGCCGGGAAACGGGTCGCGATGAAACGCAACAGGTCACGGGCATAGGGCAAGAGTTCCTCGTGCAGGAAGCGTTGCTCCCTCTGATAGTCGTAAAAATCGAGCATCAAGTGCAGCAGTTCAAGCCCCGGCGAAAGATCGACGGCGCCGCCCCAGCGGTTTTCGCAGTAGCCGTCGGGCTTGCCGCGCCGGTCCAGACCATAGACGTGCGCTGGCATTAACCCGAACGAATGCACGATCTCCGAGTTGTACTGCCCTTCCGCGCGATAGTAGAGCCAAGCGCGCGCTCGGTCCAACGCCCAGAATCTGCGATAGAAGTTGAAGAGCGCCGGCAGCCAATCCGCTTCGCCCCGCGCCAGCATGGAGGCGTAGGGCAGGCGCGTGTTTTGCCAGAGATAGAAATGCCCCCACCCGCGTTCATCCGGGTTGAACTCCAGCGTCGGTCCGCCTGCCGGCTGCGCCGTGAAGGTCTTGCTGAAGGTCAGGACATCCAAATGCTCGGCTTGTCCCGGCATCAGGTTGAAGAGACCGCCGCTGTACAGGATGGGGAAGTGGCCGCGTCCCATGCAGGCAAACATCCAGCGCGTGAGCACGTAGGCGCGGGTCACGTTGGACAGATCCGCGGCTGGCGCGTTATCGTCGCCTGGCTCCAACGCCACTGTCAACAAATCCGGGCTGACCGCCGGCTGCACCGGGCTGTCGCCTTTCACGAAAATCCAGCTTTGCTGCCAGTAGTCGCGCCACCACTGCGCGGTGTGCGCGCGGGCTGTATCGACTGGCGGCGCGGCCGCGCGCAGGCGGTGGATGGCGTCCAGCCACTCTTCCACACTGGCCACTTGCGCGCTGTGCGTCGTGATTTGCAGCGTGAACGTATGGACGGGCTGTGCGCTGACCAGCCCGGCAGGCTCGCCCGGCACAGCGCCGGCCATGCTCATCAAGCCGCCAAAGATGCGGTCCGTCAGGCAGTCCGGGATGCGATCCGCGATCGGGGTGACGGCCTCCAGGTCACGCAAGAACGGGATGATGGTCGGGCCGTTGCGATGGTAAAAGAAGATGCCCGCATCCGCCGCCTGCACCACATCCGCCGTCTCCACCGCGCCCAGCAGCGTCGCCGTCTCCACAGAGTTGGCCGGGGCGTTCTGCCGCGGCGCGGTGCGCCAGGTCTGGTAATCCGCCTGCACCGTGACCGGTTGGGCAAAGCTGCCCGTCACATAGAGGATCGGCTGCTCGGCATCGACAAAGACCTGCAAGCTGGCCGCGTTGCCATCAGCCCCGCGCCACTGAATGTCGATGCGTCCGTCGCGCAGGACGAGCATCTGCTGAAAGCCGGCGTCGAGTAATTGCGCAGCGGGCGAGAATGTGAGGCGCACCTTGCCCAGCTTTACGCTGCGGTCACACTCGGTGCGCGCATCGGTGCGGGCGATGTAGAAGTGGATCTCGCCCGGCGCCTGCACCCAGAGGCTGACGCCGACCTCGCCATTGCCCAGCGGCATCGCTGCGCGATCTGTCTGCCCCGGCGTCGTCCACGCGACGTTGTAGCGGTCGAGCTGCGCAAACAACGACGTAGAATCCATGCTTGAATCAGCCTGCTTCATGCCGCCTCCACTGCGTCGTTGATCACAAAGCAGGCAACTTTGTGGCCGGGCTGGGCTTCCACCAGGGCCGGGCGCTGCTCCCGGCAGATCGGCATGACCTGCGGGCAGCGGGTCGAGAAGTAGCAGCCGCTGGGCGGGTTGATCGGGCTGGGTACGTCGCCGGTCAGTTCCACCCGCGCCGCGCTTGCCTGGCTCCAACTGGCGCGCGGGACCGAACCTAGCAGCGCATGGGTGTAGGGGTGCTGCGGCGCCGCAAAGAGCTTGTCCGTCGCGGCGATCTCCACGATCTTGCCCAGGTACATCACGGCCACGCTGTCGCTGAGATACCGCACCGCGCGCAGATCGTGGGAGATGAAGAGCAGCGTGAGGTTGAGCCGGGCTTGCAGGCTGCGCAGCAGGTTGATGATCTGCGCCTGAATCGAAACATCCAGCGCGGAGATCGGCTCGTCACCGACGATGAACGTCGGGTTGGTGGCCAGGGCGCGGGCAATGCCGACGCGCTGGCGCTGGCCGCCGCTGAATTCGTGCGGGTAGCGGTTGCGAAAGGCCGGGTTCAGCCCCACCGTGACCATCAATTCGGCCACGCGCTCCTGTACTTCGTTGGGCGTGACCAGCTTGTGGATCAGCAACCCCTCGCTGATGGTGAAGCCGATCGTGCAGCGTGCGTCGAGCGACGCGTACGGGTCCTGAAAGATGATCTGCATGCGCTGGCGCAGCGGGTAGAGTTCCTTGTTGCTCAGCTTGCACAGGTTCTGCCGCTCGAAATAGACGTCGCCCCCCGTGGGTCGCACCAACTGCAGCAGCGAACGCCCGACGGTGGTCTTGCCGCAGCCCGATTCACCCACCAGCCCCAGCGTCTGCCCGCGCCGGATGTCCAGGCTGACGCCGTCCACCGCCTTAACGGTGGTGCGGCCCGACCAGGGCCAGACGCCCAGGTGCGGTCCTGGAAAGTAGGTCTTGAGGTTGCGCAGGCTGACGACGACATCGCCGTCGATCGGGTCAGTGCTCTGTGGCTGGCCGCCAGCGTTGATCGAAAGCATCTCTAGCCCTCCTGCCCGTGCCAACAGGCAACCTGGTGACCTGGCGCCACTGCAACCAGGTCGGGCCGCGCCGCGCTGCACAGGCTATCGGCGCGACCGCAGCGCGGAGCAAAGGCGCAGCCGGGCGGCAAATGGATCAACTCTGGCGGGAGGCCCGGGATCGCCGTCAAAGGTAGACTGCGATCCCGGGCCAGTTCCAGGGTGGAACTCAACAGACCAATCGTGTACGGGTGCGTCGGTGAGGTGAAGACCTTGCGCGTGGGGCCGCTTTCCACGGCCCGCCCCGCGTACATCACGATCACCTGGTCGCACAGCTCGGCGACGACCCCCACATCGTGGGTGATCAAGATGATTGCAGCGCCGGTTTCGTCGCGCATCCGTGCGATCAGGCTCAAGATCTGGCGCTGGACCGTGACATCCAGCGCCGTGGTCGGTTCATCGGCCAGCAGCAGGCGCGGATTGCACGAAATCGCCAGCGCGATCATGGCGCGCTGGCGCATACCGCCCGAAAACTCATGCGGGTACTGGCTGAAGCGGCGTTCGGGCGAGGGGATGCCGACGCTTGCCAGCAGCTCGATGGCGCGGGCTTTGGCCGCCCGCGCCGAGAGTCGTTGGTGAAGCTGCAGCGGTTCGCAGATCTGCTTGCCCACGGGCATGCGCGGGTCCAGAGCCGTCAGTGCATCCTGGAAGATCATGGCGACGCTGGGGCCGCGCAGACGGCGCATGGCCGCATCGCGCAGCTTCAGGATATTCTGCCCCTCGATCCAAATCTCCCCGCCGCTGATCTTGCCAGGCTTCGGGATCAGGCGCATGAAGGAAAGCGCAGCGGTGGACTTGCCGCAGCCCGATTCGCCGACCAGACCGATAATCTCCCCTGGCGTCGCCCGCATCGAGAAGCCGTCAAGGGCGGTGACTACGCCGTCGCGCGTGGGGAACGCGACCTGCAGCCCGCGCACCTCCAGAACTGGCCCGGTGGCCGATTTTGCCGCAATCTCTGTAGATAGTTCTGCCTGTGGCGTCATCATCGTATCCCCCTAGCCGTGCCGCTGCTTTGGATTCAGGGCGTCGTTCAGCGCATCGCCCAGAAACTGGAGCGAGAGCACGACGATGGCCAGAGTAATGCCCGGCGCCAGCACAAGGTAAGCATGGGTGCGGATGCGCGCCACGCCCTGGAAAATCATCGCGCCCCAGCTTGCACCCGGTGGCCGGATGCCGATGCCGAGGAAACTCAGCGCGGCCTCGAAGAGCATGGCATTGCCAAAGCTCAGGGTGACCAGCACAATCATCGAACCGAGCACATTGGGCATCAGGTGGTGGCGGATGATCCAGCGCATGGGCGCGCCCAGGGCGCGGGTGGCTTCGACGAACTCCCGCTCGCGCAGCGAGAGCACCTGGCTGCGCACCAGCCGCGCCGACCAGGTCCAGTTGAGCATGCCGATGGCAAAGACGACCACGGCATAGCTGATCAGCACTTCGTCCTTCAGGAATGCCCAGCCGGTGATGCTGTAGAGCGCGGCCGCCCACGAGTTCAGGGAAGGCGCCACGGCCACGCTCACAAAGGCCGCCAGCCAGATCGTCGGGAAACTTAGCAGGCCGTCGATGATCCAGACCAGCGTGGCGTCCACTTTGCCGCCGGCGTACGCGCCGATCGACCCGGCCAGCAGGCCAATGATCGCGCCGGAGATGGTGATGGCCATCGCCACCATCAGCGCGGTGCGCCCGCCCATCAGCACCCGGCTGAAGACATCGCGACCGACATCGTCAGTGCCCATCAGGTGCGCAGCGGAGGGCGGTTGCAAAATGGCGTTCCAATCCTGATACAGGTAGTCGTAGGGCGCGATCTGATCGGCGAACAGGGCGGCCAGGCAGAGCAAGAGAAAGACCGCCAGGCCGGCCATGCCCACCCAGTTGTGACGAAAGCGGTAGAAGGCGTCATCCCAGAAACTGCGGGCCTTCTGTGCGCGCAGGGTGGGGGCGGTTTCCGGCGTGGTGTCGGCCACTGTGTCGGCCACTGTGTCGGCCGCAGCCAGCGGTGAGCTATCCATGGTCGTTGACCTCCTGACGTGGGCCGGCTACCGGGACACGCGCACGCGCGGATCGATGAGACCGTAGAGCAGGTCGACGATAAGGCTGAAGGCCATCACGATCACCGTGGAGACCAGGACGCTGGCGGTGACGGTGGGCACGTCCCCGCGCTGCAAGCCTTTGCTCATCATCAGACCAAAGCCCTGAATGTTGAAGATTTGCTCGATGAAGACCGTGGCGCCCAACAGCAGCGGCGCGGTCAACCCAATCACGGTGATGACCGGCAGCAGGGCGTTGCGAATCACGTGCTTCACGACGACGGCCCACTCTGACAGCCCGCGCGCGCGGGCGGCGCGCACATATTCCTGGGAGAGCACCTCGAGCATGGAGACGCGAGTCGTGCGCACCACATTGAGCAAGCCCACCGCGGCCAGGCACGCCACCGGCAGGATCGCCTCCTGGCTGAAGATACCATGCCAGCCCACGCCCACCGACGGCAGCAAACGCAGCCGCACCACGACCACGATGATCGCCACCGGCGCCAGCACGAAGGTGGGAATGGCGGACAGGACGGAGGAGCCGCTGACAAGCACGCGGTCGAGCGAGCCGTTGCTGAAGACTGCGGCCAGGATGCCCAGCGGCACGCCGATCAAGGTGACGACGACCAGCGCGGCCAGCACCAACTGAAGCGACTGGGGCACCGAGTTCGCCAACAGATAGGAGATCTCCGGATCGCCCATCATGACATAGGAGCGCCCGAAATCGCCGTGCAGCGCGTTCCAGAGCCAATTGCCGTAGCGGACGAGAATGGGGTCATCCATGCCCAGTTCCTCGCGGAAGCGCTGGTAGAGCTCCATGTCGAAGCCCTTGGCCGCATCCCCGCGCGTGCCGGCCAGGTAGGCCGCCAGATCGCCCGCCCCGTACTGCCCGATCACAAAAGTGAAGGCCGTGATGACCACCAGGAGGGGGACCATGCTGACGATACGGCTGATGAGATAGCGAAGCATCGCGATCGTCTCCTCGTCAAACGTCCGTGCCAAAGCGCAGGGATGCGTGATGCGTAACGGGTATTACGCATCACGCATTACGTATTACAATCTACCGCTCTAGCAGATAGGTCTCGGCAATGTCCTGACCAGCCAACTGGCTGATGGAGGGGCGAGCCGGGCCGTACAGGTTCAAGTTCTGCACCCAGGGCGCCTGCAGGCGATAGGTCGTGCCGGCTAAGAGGTCGAGGGTGAAGACATTGTCCACCCACAACTGTTGCGCTTCCGCCAGCTTCTCGCACACCTTGACCGGGTCCGTCTGCGCGCCGGCTTCCTTCATCTTTTCGACCAGTTCGGGCACGTAGGGCAGCGTCAACATGGTCATCTGGCTTTCGTCTTCGGGCAGCGGCGCCGAGAGCGGGACCAGGTTGTTCATATACGAATAGACATCCATCGTGTGCTCGCCCTGGGAGTTCGGCCACAGGTGGGTCGAGTAGGTGGGCTTGGTGTAATCCGCCATCGGCTCCTGATGGATGACGACGTTGTTGAGGCCCAGATTGTCCTGCAGCATCTTCTGGACGACCTGCGCCAGCACCAGGTTCATGGCCACCGGCTCGCCAAACATGCCCAGGGTCATGTTGATCTCCATGTCCGCCAGCTGGTCGGCGTAAGGAGACTTGGCCAGCTCAGCCCTGGCCGCTTCCGGGTCGAATTTCAGTGGCTGGACGCTGGCAAACTGCTCGTTGCAGGTGGGCACGGCGTTGGGAATATGGTGATAGTCGAGCGCTGTGTAGCCGGTCTGCCCGGCGCCGCCGCCCAGGACGTCGACCAGGGCCTGCTTGTCGATGGCCATGGCAATGGCCCGACGCACGTGAACGTCTTCCATCGGCTTGAAGGCCGAAATCAGCAGGTGTTCCAGGTCATAGCCGACGGCGGGCTGCAAGCTGCTCTTGAGGAACTCCGAACTTTCCGCAGCCTGGGCGTCGGTCGGCCCCAGCGACATCAGGACAGCGTCGGCCTCCTGGTTCTCGAACGCCGACAGCGCAGTGGAGAAGTCCGTCATCAGGTTGACCACGATGCGGCTCAATTCCGGCTGCTTGCCGGCCCAGTTGGGATTCGGTGCCATGCTGAAGCGGCTGCCGGACTCGAAGGACTCCAGCATGAAGGGGCCGGAACTCACGACGCCCGGTTCGGTGGTCCAATAGGCGTCGGGGCCATATTCCTTGCCGGCGCCGGCCATGACTGATTCGGGCTTGACGATCATCCAGAATTGCAGCGGTTCCACGGTCAGTGTCATCGTCGGCTGGGTGAAGTCGAGTTGGATGGTGGACTCATCGATCACCTTGATGCCTTCGACCATCGCCGCGCCAAACTCATCGGCCGGCACCTTGCCGTCGAACACGTCCTGTGCGCCTTTGAGCGTCGACCAGTAGCGGGGCGCCGACGAGCCAGAGAACTTGATCTTCAGGTCCGGGTGACCGGTCATGATCAGATAGCCCAGCGACCAGGCAGCCTCTTCAGCAGTGATCGGCGTGCCGTCGGAGAAGGTGAGGCCCTCCTTCAGCTTGACCGTGACCGACGTCCGGTCTTCGTTGAATTCCCACGACTCGGCCAGGGCCATTGGCGTGTCGACCGGCTCGAACTTGTCGTTCATGCCGACCATGCGCATCCACATCAGGCCGGCCGCGCCGCCGCTGCCGAACTGGTAAGGGTTGAGCCGGAACGCCGTATTCCAGTCCGCCAGTTCGATGACGCGCAGTCCCTGCTCCGCCGCTTTGGCCGCGCTTCCCTCATCGCCAGTCGCTGCGGGCGCAGCAGCTGGGGCAGCAGCACAGGCGGCCAGCAGCGCCGCCAGCATGACAACAAGCAATCCTCGCAAGACTTTTCCAGACATGACTTTCCTCCACTTTGGTTGATATGAACCGACTACGAACATCAGGTTAAGCCGAAGAACAGAGCGTGAGTACGATCGACGCCGCCTGCACCTGCTGCACCCAGTGCGGCTCCAGACGGTCGTCGCTGAAGATGTGCATGACCTGATCGGCCCGGGCAAACGGGGCCTGATGCACCTGGCCAAACTTGGTTGCGTCCGCCAGCACCGCCGTGGATTCCGCCAGCGTGACCATCCTGATCTTGATGGCCGCCTCGTTGACGTCGGTCTCCGTCAGCCCGGCGGAGAGCGAAAAGCCTCGGCACGAAACGAACGCGGTCTTGATGCGGTGCGTGCGCAGGACTGGTTCATACAGCGGGCCGACCACCGACGCGTGCTCCGGGTGGATGACCCCCGCCACCAGAATCACGGCGTTCGTGCGGTTTTCAGCCAGGCGACTGCCAATTGCGAGGCCGTTGGTCAGGATTACCAGATTGCGCCGCGCGGCCAGAAATGGCGCCATGTGGTACACGGTCGTGCTGGCATCCAGCAGAATGGCGTCGCCGTCCTGCACGAGACCTGCGGCCCAGCGGGCAATCGCACGCTTGGCGCCGGCGTTGATCTGCGCCCGGTCGGCGAACATGCTGGTCGCCGTGGGCTGCGCCAACCCCGGCTGGCAGAGTGCGTCACCGCTGCTGGGCCGCACGCGGCCGGCTGCCCCCAACGCCTTGAGGTCGCTGCGCACCGTGCGCGGTGACAGCGCCAGGATTTCAGCCAACTCGGTGACGCTGCCGCGCGGCTGCTTCTCCAGGAGAAGCGCCAGTCGCTGCCGCCGATCGGTCGTCATAGACGAATTCCTATCATCTCACTGTGTGAGGATGGCTGTGCTGCTGTGGAAACGGAAAACTGGTCAGATTGTAGGACGGAGTTCAGGCGAGTGACAGGAAAAATGCGACGGAAAACTTGGATAAATGCGTCATGTTGCAAGTTGCGAGGGATGAAAGGGTGAGAGGGGCGTGGGGCGCGACTTCACAATTCACCGTTCACAATTCACAATTTCGAGGGGTCAGGGGCGAGGGGCGGCGGCTATGTCCCCGCCTGGGCGCGGTATTCACGCGGGGAGCAGCCTTCGCTGCGCTGAAAGACGCGGCTGAAGTAGGCCGGGTCCTCGAAGCCCACCTGCGCGGCAATCCAGGTGACGTTCTTCTTCGTCCCGCGCAGCAGGCGTTTAGCTTGCAGCAGCCGGTAGCGGTTCAGGTATTCCCCGGGGGAAACGCCGGTTTCTTTGTTGAAGATGCGGCTCAAGTAGTCTTCGCTCACGCCCACGGCGGCGGCGATCTCTGCGCGGGAGAGGGTGTGCGCGTAGTGCTGCTGGATGTACGCCAGCGCCAGCTTCACCAGCTGGCTGGTCGGCTGGGGGATCGTTTCCGCGCCAGTAAAGGCGCGCTGCACGCTGGCGACGGTCTGTTCGTCCGAAAGCACCTCCTTGAGCTGCAAAACGACCTGGCTGTGATCCAGTCGTTGGATGTCCTCATAGCTGAGCAGGCGCCCCGTCAGTACGATGACGGGGACCATGTGGGTGCGCCGATTGGCGCGCAACTGCTCCAGCACGGTGAAGCCATCGACGTGCGGCATCGACAGATCGAGCAGCACCAGGCCCGGCGTTTCCCGCGCCAGCCAGGCCAGCGCCGCGCTGCCATCCTCGGCGGTCACCACCGGAAAGCCAGGGAACCGCGCCGCAATGAGGTGCTGGTAGGCGTCCCGGGCTTGCGGGTCGTCGTCGACGATCAAGAGCGCTCCGCCGGCTGGCGTCGGCTGCAACGACTGAATCAAGTCGGCCAGCGTCTTCACTTTGAGCGGTTTAACCAGGATATTGGTCAACCGTGAGTTCGGTGGTTCGTCCACCGCCGCCTCGCTGCGAAAGAGCATAAATGGAATCTGGCACAACTGCGGGTGACTGCGCACCTGCTGAATGATCGCCCAATCACCGGGTCTGGCGTGCTCCATGTCCCAGGCCAGGGCAACCGGCTCGACCGCGCTGAGCACCTGTTGGAGTCGAGCGTGCGTTGCGACCCGCTGCAACGCCCACCCCAACCGTTGCGCCAGTTCGACGGCTTCCGGCAGCGGTGGTTCCGCCGCAGAAATCAGCAGCAGCGCAGGCCGACGCGTAGCAGGTTGCTGGGGCAGCACCGGGAGCAGACGGTCGCTGAGATTGGGCAAGGGGAGGTACACATGAAATACACTGCCCTGACCAGGCTGGCTTTCCAGCGCCAACGACCCGCCATGCAAGGCGACCAGCTGGCGGGTGATGGTCAACCCCAGACCGATCCCCTCCGGGCGCCGATTGCCATATCCCTCGGTGAAGAAAGGCTCGAAAATGTGTTCCTGGCGGTCGATGGGAATCCCGTAGCCTGTATCGCGCACCCAGATGTGCAGGTGGGGCGGCGCCACCACCGCGCCCAGCTCGATCTCGCCCTGTGTGGTGAACTTGCGGGCGTTGCTGAGCAGGTTCAGGATGATCTGGCGCAGCCGGGTCGGGTCGGCCTGCAGGAGCGGCAGTCGCGGCGGCAGGTTCAGCCGCCACGCCAGGCCGGGCAAGTGCTGCGCGCTTTCGGCCACGGTTGCAAAGGTCTGTTCCAGAAAGGCATGGGGCGCAAGTGGCTCCGGAAAGAGATCCAATTCGCCGATTTCGGCCCGGGAGAGATCCAGCAGGTCGTTGATCAGGTGCGTCAGGTGGTCCGCCGAGTCGTGAATGTTCTCCAGGTCTTTGCGCAGCCCGCCCGGCAGTTCCACATGATAGGGATTCGGATCGAGAAGCGCCATGTGGCTGTAGCCGGAAATGACATTGAGAGGCGTGCGCAGTTCATGGGTCACATTGGCCAGCAGACGGGTCTTGATCTGATCCGCCTTCTCCGCCAGCGCCTTGGCCTGCAGTGCGCTCTCCCTAGCCTGCACCGCTTCCCCCACGAGCAAGGCGCCGCGCAAGGCGCTGCTCAGCTGCAAGCTCAACGTCTGGTAGATGATGCCGTTGCGCGGGCCAACCTCGAAGACGACAAACCCCAGCCGTTCCTTGTGAAAATGAAGCGGACACACGACATGGCTGTAGCTGCGATTGGTGGGGAGGACTGCGTCTGGCAGAATCTGGTCGGCTGGAAACAAGATCCCCTCCGCGCCCAGCGGCAGCCTGCCGTCCCGGTTGTAGGCGACAACCAGGCGCGCCTGCGCCGGCAGCGGGTCTTGACTGGTATATAGGGCGATGTAACAGGCTGGAATGTGCAGGCGCGGCAGTTCGCGCGCGACGGCATCCATCAGGCCGGTGAGGTCGAAGGTGGTAACGAGGCTTTCGCCCACTGACAGCAAGATCGAGTGCATCTGGCTGGCGAAGAACTGCTGCTGTGTCGCCAGGTTCAGCGCGGTTTCGGCCAGGAAGACGCGACCCCGCTGCCAGAGGTTCTCGGCGCGTGCCACGATTTCCGGATCGCCAAGGATGGGATAAATGTGGCGGCGGTGGGCGGAGAGCACGCTTTGCCACGCCGACGGGTCGCTGGCAACGGCAGCAGGCAGTTGGGTCAGTTGCTGGAGCGCCGCGCTGAACCTGACTGATGCGGCGTCTTGGAGATCAGCGACAAATGCTACCCACAATTCTTCCAGCAGGGCGATTTCTGCTGCGGCCGGCGCAGGCCCGCAGGCGTTGACCATTGCGGCCAGCGTCGACGGCCGCCGGTGGTTCAACCGCTGCAGCCAATCGGCGGCCTGCACCGGGCCGACTGCGGGCGGCGCCTCCACCTGCTCCATTGCTGCAGACCGGCACCCGCAGGATTGGCGCACGATCACTTCGGCCCGCAGATCGGTGCGCGCCGGCACTGGATCACCTCGCAGCAAGGCCAGCACCATCTCTGTGGCCAACCTGGCTTCGCTGGCGGTGGGCAGTTCCACGGTCGTCAACTGAGGAATGACCGCCCGCGCCGTGACAAGATTGTCAAAGCCGCAGACTGCCACATCTTCGGGGACGCGACGCCCCCGCGCCTGCAACGCCTGCATGGCGTCGATCGCCATCTCATCGTTCGCCGCCATCAGTGCTGTGAAGGAGACCTTTCGCTCATCCAGCAGTAGGCGCACGGCATCTGCGCCGGACGGTGCAAAAAAGGTGCCGGGCGCGACCAGGTTGAGGTCAGCCGCCAGGCCGCAGGCGGCGAGGCTGTCCAGATAGGCGCGGTAGCGATCTTCACCCGAACGCGAGTCCGCCGGCCCCCGGATAAAGGCAATGCGCTGATGCCCGTGATCCTTCACCAGGTGGCGGATCAGCGCACACATGCCGGAATAGAAATCTGGAATGATGCTCGGCGCTCCAGCCACCAGCATCTCCAGGCTGACCAGAGGCAAGGGCTGGAAACGCGTGCAGAACTGCTGCATGCCCTCCCGCCCGATGTAGTGGCTCAAGCCACCGGTCACAATGAGCGCGTCCACACGCGCTGGGTTGACGAACTCGTACAGGAGATTGGCCTGCGCCTCGAACCCGATGGGCGATTTCAGCATACCGCCCACCAACGTGAGCAGGTTGAGGTCATGGTCCTGGGCGAGTTGCACCATCGCTTCCCAGGCAGAAGATGAATGCTGCGCCTCGACCAGGGACTTGGTGAACCAGGCAATGGTCTGACGTTGCGAACCTGTGGATTGGGACATGCAGAGTCTTCATCGTGAACTGGCCGGCTGGCTGTACTTTACCCCATCCCGTGGAAATCTGCCACACCCAATCACAGTGAAGTTGAGCGGATGTGCTGTGCTCATTCCGATCAGGCAGGCCAACTCACGCCAGTAGACCAGACCGGCGGCGATCCGAGATGTTATAGTGGTGCGGTTTTGGCAGTTGCAGACCAGACCAGACCAGACTATACTATTCCACGCGGACAAATGAGTGTAGGGACAGCGATGCATCGTGTCCTGCACGAGAGGGAGTGGACACGATCCATCGCAGTCCCTACTGTGGATCAATTCAGGCCCGCCTGCGCGAGAGATGCAGTCAAAGAGAGGAGTCTCACGAGTATGGTGATCACCAATATTACCGATGCCAAGGCCAGCCTGTCCAAGTTGATAGAACAGGTGCTGCAAGGCGAAGAGGTCATTATCGGCAAGGCGGGCAAGCCCGTTGCCAGGATCGTGCCCTATGCGGCAGACCCTGCCCCGCGCCAGCTGGGCGCCGGGAGTTGGAAGGGCAAGATCTGGGTGGCCGATGACTTCGACGACCTGCCGCCAGACCTCTTAGCGCTGTTCACCGGAGAGGTGCGTGATGAATCTGCTGCTTGACACCCACGTGCTCCTGTGGGCGCTGGCCGACGACCCCGCGCTGTCGGCGGCGGCGCGTGCTGCCATCACCGACGGTCGCAACGTGGTTTTCGTCAGCGCAGCCACTGCATGGGAGATCGCAATCAAGCAAGCCCTGGGGAAACTGCGTGCGCCCACTGACAGCTATCTGCAAGAATTGCAGCGCCATCGCTTCACGCCGCTGGACATCACCACTGAACATGCCCTTGCGGTGGAACACCTGCCGCCCCTTCATGCGGACCCGTTCGACCGGCTGCTGGTGGCGCAGGCGCAAATTGAGAAACTGACACTGGTCACCCACGATAAGCGGATACGAGATTATGCCGTGGCAACGATCAAGGCGTAACGTATCGAGTTGGCGGCGCAGAAGCGTCGATGATCATTGCGGCATCCCGTGCTCATCATAAAGCAGCTCTCCATGCGCCACTGCCTGGACGGGTTGGGTGATATGCGCCGCACAGCGCTGGGCAATCGCCATCAGTTCCTGGACGCGCGCATCTTTCTGCTGTTGGTACAGCAATTCTGCCTGTTGCTGGCACAGCTCACAGCCAGCCGGCAGCGGCGGCGAGCAATCTCTATGCGGGGATAGCGACATATTCGGCGAACGAATGCGCTTACGGCACGGGAAGATTGTCCTCCAGCAGTCCGCGCACATGCAGTTCAATGGCTGCATGCATGTTGCGCGCCGCTTGATCGCGCGACCTGCCAGTTGCGACGCAACCGGGCAGGTCCGGCGAGTACGCTGAGTCGTTGCCACTGGCCTTCTCGATCACGACTAAGAAGCGATGGATTTCATTCACCGCGAATTTTCATGAGTTGTTGGTTGCAACCGAAGATGAGAGACAACTGCTGTCTAGCTAGCATTCTACCACATAGTCGCGAGATCAGTGAAACGTCTGTGCTGTGGGTTATGTATCTTGTATGGTTGGAATTTGGACACGACGTTTGTGTGCGTTGAAGGTCTTGACTTCGTGGTGTGGTATGATGAATGAGGGAAGGAGAAAACTGAATGCCTGCAACAACAATTGATGTCCAGGATGCACAAATACAGCTACTGCAGTTGTTGACAATTGCCATGAAAGGCGGCGAGGTTGTTATCGCCAAGGACAATGTCCCACTGGTCAGGCTCGTACCTGTGCAGCCGTCCAAGAAACGCCGGATTGCAGGTTTGCACAAAGGAGCGATACGGATGAGCGCGGGCTTCACCGATCCCTTGCCCGATGAATTCTGGCTGAGTGGAGAATGAAGTTACTGCTGGACACCCAGATCTTTATCTGGTGGGATAGTGAGCCAGAAAGACTGCCCGCTGGTCTTCTGCGTCTTTGCGAAGACGAAGGCAATGCTCTGGTGGTGAGTGTTGCCAGCATCTGGGAGATGCAGATTAAAGCCCAACTGGGCAAACTCGAACTGAGGCGTCCACTAGAACAGATTATCCGCGAACAGCAAAACGACAATCAGCTTGGACTCCTGCCAATTGAGGCCGCGCACGTCTTAGGTTTGCAGATGTTGTCTTTTCATCACAAGGATGCGTTTGACCGGTTGATCATTGCACAGGCCATCACCGAGGGGATACCTGTCTTGAGCGTCGATGCGGTGTTCAGACAATACCCGGCTCAGGTCTTTTCTGTTTAGCTGGAAGTCAACCCGCCAGCCCTATCCTGCGGACGCCAGAACGCTCTGCACCCAAAACGAGCCCTACTCCAAATGGAAGACCTCCTCCTGATCCATCAGCATCTGGTCCGGCCGCGCATTGTCCGGCGACTCAAAATAGGGCGCCATAAACTCCTGCCAACGTGTGTTCAGCGCTGTCGCCGCCATCGCGGCGGATGCAGTCGCCAGATCGTGGGGCGTCTCAAAGTAGCCGAGGAGCAGCCCATCCCCGCGCAGAAAGAGCGAGTAATTGTGCCAGCCTGTGGCACGTAGCGCCGCCAGCATCTCCGGCCAGACATGGCGATGATGCTCCTTGTATTCTTCAAGCTTGTCCTGCTTCACTTTGAGCACAAACCCAACCCGTTTCATGCTTCACCCCCTCTTTCCGCTGAGCTGCTGCGCACGCCCGACCCCCCAAAGCCGTTCGTAGGAACACGATACATCGTGTCCCTACTCTGGGGCGGACACGATACATCGTGTCCCTACCGCCAGTCTATAAGGCCCATCTGTGCTAGCCCACCACTGCCAGTTCCAGATCGAGCAGCCGCGCCAGCTTGCGAATTTTGCCCAACTGCTGGCCCACGCCCAAAGCCACGTGATGGGTCGGGCCGTGCTCGCACCAGCGATCCATGAAAGCCGCCGGGG
>Ga0114938_1000810_pt1 | contig 22628 bp, 20 predicted proteins | sample AshMeaBigSpring_FD_88675 | JGI IMG/M metagenome (GOLD analysis project Ga0114938, IMG submission 88675) | Groundwater microbial communities from Big Spring, Nevada to study Microbial Dark Matter (Phase II) - Ash Meadows Big Spring | ecosystem: Environmental > Aquatic > Deep subsurface >...
AGGCCGTACCTGGCGTAATCTTGGCCTGAAAGAGGGGCGGCATATCATCCGGATCGTGGTGCATCCCCGCAACCCGGACATTGCCTGGGCGGCCGTGATGGGACACCTTTTTGGCCCCAACGAGGAGCGTGGAGTATATAAGACTACGGATGGCGGGAAAACCTGGCGTCGAACCCTCTTCGTGAATAACCAGACCGGGGCAAGCGACCTGGTGATGGAGCCAGGAAACCCTTCTGTTTTTTATGCCGGTACCTGGCGACTGATCCGCACGCCGCATAGCCTCGAAAGCGGTGGTGAGGGTAGCGGACTGTGGAAGAGCACTGACGGCGGCGAGACCTGGACCAACCTGACCGCGAAAAAGGGATTGCCCAAAGGGGTCTGGGGGATCGTTGGCGTGGCCGTAGCCCCTTCAAACCCGGAGAAAGTGTACTGCATCCTCGAGAACGCCAACGGCGGTTTGTATTCGAGTGCGGATGCGGGCGAAACCTGGGCTTTGCAGAGCAGCGACAATAATATCCGTCAGCGTGCCTGGTACTATACCAAGGTTTTCGTGGATCCGAAAAACGAGAATACCGTCTATTGTCCCAATGTGGGTTTTATGGTAAGCCGGGATGGTGGGAAAACCTTCCAAAGCCTCCGCACACCGCATGGTGATCACCATGATCTGTGGATAGATCCGGAAGATCCCAGGCGCATGATTGTGGCGGACGATGGCGGCGCGCAGGTGAGTTTCGACGGCGGCAGCAACTGGAGCACCTATATGAACCAGCCCACCTCACAGATCTATCGTGTGTCTACGGACAATTCATTCCCATACAGGATCCTGGGTGCGCAGCAGGATAACTCTACGATCCGTATCAAATCGTCCTCCTACCGTTCGGCCATCACCGATGAAGACTGGGAAGAAACGGCCGGCAGTGAAAGCGGTTATGTGGTTGCCGATCCCACCAACCCCGATATCGTATATGGCGGCAACTATGGAGGGTATCTTTCCCGTCTCGATCACCGCACCGGCGAAAACCGGGCGGTAACGGTATGGCCGGACAACCCGATGGGCGCCGGCGCCGATGTGCAGAAGTACCGTTTCCAATGGAACTTCCCCATCTTCTTTTCGCCCCATAACCCGAAGCGATTGTATTGCGCAGGCAATGCCCTGTTCATGACGGAAAATGAAGGCGCCAGCTGGACACAGATTTCCCCGGACCTCACCACCAATGACAAGTCAAAACAGGCTTCCAGCGGCGGCCCCATCACCAAGGACAATACTTCCGTGGAATACTATTGCACCATTTTCACGGCAGCGGAAAGTCCGCTGGAAAAAGACCTGCTCTGGGCAGGCAGTGATGACGGGCTTATCCATGTTAGCCGGGACGGTGGCAGGAACTGGGAAAATGTAACCCCTGCGGGTGCGCCTAAGTGGATCATGTGGAATGCGGTGGAGACTGATCCTTTCAAAAAAGGCACTGCATATTTCACGGGTACAAGGTACAAGAGCGATGACTTTTCGCCCTATATCTACAAGACCGAAGACTATGGCAAGTCCTGGAAACTCATCATCAACGGCATCAACAAGATGCATTTCACACGCGTCATGCGTGCCGATCGCAAAAGGCCCGGCTTGTTGTATGCCGGCACTGAGTATGGCATGTACATCAGCTATAACGACGGCCAGAACTGGAAACCATTCCAGCTCAATCTGCCGATTGTTCCTATTACGGACCTGACCATCAAGCATAATGACCTGATCGTTGCCACACAGGGCAGGGCTTTCTGGACGATTGACGACCTCACCATGGTACAACAGGCGGATGCGTCCGTTCTGCAAAAAGGCCTGCATGTGTACCCGGTAAATAATCCCTATCGCATGATGTCTGACCCCTATGCCGCCTTCAGGCCGCAGCCCGTCAATGCAGGCGCTAACCCGCCAAGGGGTGCCGTGATGAATTTCTATGCGGGCAAGGCTACGGACAGTACAAAGGGATCCATTACCATAATGGACAGGAATGGCAAGGCCGTGAAGACCTTCGCCACCGATAGCAAGGACAACAAACTGGAGATTGTTCCCGGCATGAATCGCTTTACCTGGGATTTGAAATACCCGGAAGCGGAGAAAGCCGATGGCATGATCCTTTGGAATGGAACGCCTGCAGGCATCATTGCCCCTCCCGGAAGATATACGGCAAGGATTAAAGTAGGGCAGGACTCATCGGATGCACCTTTCGAAGTCCTTGCAGATCCAAACTATGCAATCAGCCAGGCGGACTACGAGGCGCAATTTGCATTCCTGCAGCAGGTGCAGGGCAAGTTCAATGAAGTGCAAAAAGGCGTAAAGGATATCCGAAGCACGCGTACACAGCTCAACGATTTTGTGGCAAGGCAGGGAAAGGATTGCCCGAAAGATGTCAAGGACATGGCGGACAATATCAGCAAGCAACTGACGGCCATCGAGGAGAAACTGCACCAGACCAAGGCCAAGAGCGGACAGGATGTACTGAATTACCCGATCCGCTTAAACGATAAACTGAGCGGGGTATTCGATGCGGCCAACAGCGGGAACATGGCCCCGAGCAAACAGGCCAGGGATGTCTATGCTGACCTCGCTGCACAGGCAGATGCCGAGCTGGCAAAACTGAAAACCATTATGGATCAGGATATTCCGAAATTCAACCAGTTGGTCCGGGAAAAATCACTGCCGGTGATCAGCGTAAAAAAAGATTAAGAGCGGGTAGAATTACGCTGTCCCGGAATCATTTCTGGCACAGTTTTAAAGGCGGGTAGGGTATATCCCTGGCCCGCCTTTAACATTAAATCCATTGGTTATGAAAAAAATCTATGCAACCAATTTCGGAATCTGCCTGGCGATGATCCTTGCTTTCTATGCCGCCTTTTTCTGGCTCGCGAAATTTATCACGGCACTTTGAGCGGCACTCACAGTAAGGGATACCCTAAAAATTGGGGTATGCGCCGATGATGCGTCAATCCGCCTGAAACAGGTGCATGTATCGCCGCGGGACCTGGGCTTACAGTTGTTTGCCGGAGGCGTCTAGTTTGCGAACACCGGTGTTTCCCCCGCCCTGCAGGTCGAGTCGGTGTGGCTGGTTTGTTTTCCAGGCACCCCGGGTGAAATCTGGGATATCCACGGTGCGTGATTTCTTTGCAACCGATTGTTCGCTCAACGGGCCGATGGCGCTCCAGAGCGCAGCGTCATATACGTCCTGGTCCAGCGGCAGCCCGTTGCGCAGGCAGTCGATCAGCCGCCAGTCCATCACGAAGTCCATGCCTCCATGGCCTCCGACGTTTTTGGCGATTTCACCGATGTGTTTGATAAGCGGTGGCGTATATTTTTCTTCCATGTCTTTGAACTCTTCCGGTTTCAACCAGCTGTGACCAAAGGCGATGCGTGCGGGCGAAGGCCATTTGCTGGCTGCGCCTTTTGTGCCGCTGACCAGGTGGATCCGGGAGTAGGGGCGGGGCGATGTAACATCATGCTGCACCATCATGGTCTTGCCTTTTTCCGTGTGGATCAGCGTCGTGTTCATGTTTCCCCGGTATGGTTTGCCCACAAATTGCTTGTAGAATTCATCGCCCGCAGCCTTTTCCCTGGCCATGGCATTCATCTGGAAATCGTTGGTGGACATGGAGACCAAATGATCCATGCGGTCTCCGCGATTGATGTTCAGGCATTGCGCGATGGGGCCCAGGCCATGGGTGGGGTAGAGGTTGCCGTTGCGGTTTGCGTTTTCTTTCAGTCGCCACATATCCGCATAACCGTCTTTGGCAAAATTCAGGTCGCGCAGGTCATGAATATAGGCACCTTCCGCGTGTACCAGCTCGCCGAACATCCCGTTACGTGCCATATTGAGGGTAAGCATTTCAAAGAAATCATAGCAGCAGTTCTCCAGCATCATGCAATGCTTCTTCGTTTTTTCGGAGGTTTCCACCAACTGCCAGCATTCCTCCATCGTAACGGAGGCGGGAACTTCCGTAGCGGCATGTTTGCCGTTTTTCATGGCATGAACAGCCATGGGAGTATGCAATTTCCAGGGGGTGCAGATGTAGATGAGGTCTACGCCATCCCATTCGCAAAGCGCCTTCCAGCCATCGTTGCCACTGTATGCGCGGGCCTTGGGCAGTCCCGCCTTAACGAGGATCTGCTGGGCTTTCTCCACCCGGTCCGGGAATTTGTCGCAGAGAGCCACCACTTCCGCGCCTTCAATGAAACACATCCTTTCCACCGCCCCGGGGCCACGCATGCCCAGGCCTATGATGCCGACGCGAACTTTATCCATTTTAGGGGCGGCAAAGCCGCTCATATTTGAGTGGACAGTTGACAGTTGTCGGTTGACGGTAAAGTCATTTGCATCTGCGGACAGGCCGGTCACCAGGGCGCCGGAACCAAGGGTAAGATTGCGCAGGAAATCTCGTCTGTTGGTGGACATATGCTAAGAGGTTTGTGGCGCACAATATAAGAAAGTTCGTGGTTCATGGTTGTCAGTTGACGGTTGACGGTTGACGGTTGACAGTTGACGGCAAATATCGCAAGCCCATGACCGTGAAACTCCTTTTCATTTCTTTCAGGATTTCCATTCCATGAACTATGAACCACGAACCATGAACCGTCATCTGACAACCGTCAACCTACTCCTACAAATTCAACCAGTAATTCATCTTAAACACAATTGCCCGGTTCTTATTCTGCATGAACGGATCCGTGAAGTAATTGTCTGTGTAGACAAGAAAGATATCGCTCATGGGTTTAAAACGCCATTGTAAGCGACTGTTAACATTGAAATTGTTATTCTGGCTGTTGTACTGGAGGAAGGTTGTCCAGAACAGGCTATTGGAGAAATTAATTTCGATCCTCGGTGCCACCAGGATGAGGTTGGTGCTGCCGTACGGCGACGGGAAACGGAGACTTGCATTCTCAAAGTTGAGGGTAAAGTTGCCCCAGGGTTGGGCGCGGAAAGTGAGCGAGAGACTCGACTGGAAAATGGTTCCGTTGTAAAAGCCGCCGTAGGTCAACCCTGCCTGCGCAATGAGCTTTTTCCGCGAGTCGGTACCATAGCGAATGTTTCCCTGCAGGTACTGGTAGGTTCCTGGAGGGAGCGGTTCGTATGTATCGTCCGTGAATCGGGTATAATAGGGCAGGTTATTGTAGGTAAAGCCGGTGTTAAACCTGAAATTGCTGGTGTTTCTCATCAGAATTTCATAGACGATGAAATGGCTCGACTCATTCAGGCTGCCATCCCGGTTCCAAACCGTGTAGTTTTCCAGCCCGATCCGGTGCTGGTTGATATAAATGCTTTTTGGGAAAATCCGGAATTGGTAGGAATTGAAGATATGCCGGAAGCCCGCCCGGTATATCGTGTCCAGTTTCGCGTCATAGTTTTCAATACGATTGATGAAGCCCATATCCGCGTAAAACTGGTCGCCGATATCACTGTAATCAATCACTGCTTCGAATTTCTTCCCGGCATACATGCCACCCGCGTTGAGGTACAGGTTTTCTTCATGAATTTCAGGTTTGAAGGAATGGTGGTAACCGGCCCAGGCGTTCCAGCGACCGGCATTATCGGAATAGTTATATTCCAGGCCGGCATTTCTCCCATAAGCGTCCAGCGGGTCGGCCAATGGATTTTCCCCCGTGAAAGCCTGCCTGTTGAGGAAATATCCTTTCACGAGTGAACGGGCCTGTACCCGCTGGTTGAAAGTGGCGGCCGTATAATTTTGCGCAGGGTAGCCGTCCTGCGACAGCGTTTGCATGTTCATGACGCCGATGCGCATCTTCCTGTTAATGTTTCCGCTGAGCCGAAGTCCGCCGATGATGGGAATGGTTTGTCCCTCATTGTCAAGACCGATACGTCTTGAATAGAAAGGCCGGATGGGAGGGATGCCATAGCCGGAAAAAATGTCATCGTTTTCAAGGAAGAAGGTCCTTCGTTCCGGGAAAAAAATATCGAATCGGGTGAGGTTCGTGACCTGACGGTCAACTTCCACCTGGGAGAAATCCGGGTTGACCGTGATATCCAGGTTCAGCGAGGGGCTAACGGCCACTTTGCCATCAAATCCCGCGTTGAATTTCCCGGTAAGGGGCTCATTTTCTTCCCTGTTCTGCCTGCCGGAGGCTGTTATGTAGGGGATAAAGGAAATGTTCGTCCCCGGCGGCGGCGGCGCAGCATCCCATTCCAGCGCCCCCGCATAACCGAAGTCGTAGAACGGGAAGTTTACCGGCATGTGGGTCCAGGAGGAATACTGGTTATTCTTCAAGTCTGAACGCAGAAAATTGATACCCCATGTTTTTTTACCTGCCTCGTATCGAAGGGTCTTGAAAGGGATGGCGATTTCAGCGGTCCAGTACGTGTCATGGCGCTCGGTGGCGGAAAACCATTTATTATCCCAACTGAAGTTCAGGTCGCCGCCCGCGTTCGCGCTTACAAGGTCTTCGGTTTGCACGTTATAGGGGTTGACGGAAAATAAGAACCCGTTGGTGCGCTGGTTCACCGGGTCCAGGGCAATGCTGAAGGCGTCAGAATCGTAAATGCCATTATCCCTTTTCAGGGTCTGGATCACGTACCGGCTGGTGTCGAAGGCCTTGACGAAAATGTAGATGTTTTGATCATCGTAGGTCATGCGGACTTCGGTCCTGCGTTTGGCCCGGTCCTTGTCGTTGGGCCATTTTTCCCAGAAATCGGTGGCGGCCTGGCTGGATGTCCAGGTTGTTTCATCCTTTCGGCCGTCAATCCTGATCTTTTCGCTGGTGCGACGAATGGACAGCCGGTTGGTTTGCTGGAAGCCCAGGCCATCCTGCGCGGAGGCGTAAGGTTCCAGGCAGAGGGCCAACAGGAAAGTACATACCAATTGCTTCATGGGTTTGCAAAATTCGCTAAAAAAAGGTTCCCGGCGGATGCGTTTTAAAAGGGGATGGTAACGAGGATGAGCGGTTGCTTTTTCATTATGCCGCTTTCCCTTATCTTCAAAATATGTTATATGAGTTCCTGAAGATCATTATGTGGTTGCCCCTTCACTTGTATTTCCATAAAATTGTTTTTATCGGGCGGAAGCATATTCCTGTAAAAGGTCCGGTCATTCTTATAGCCAACCATGCAGCTTCTTTTCTTGATGCCATGATTCTGGGTATCCTGCTGCCAAGGCAGATGTATTATTTTTCCCGCAGTGATATTTTTCGAAACTTCTGGGCCAATAAATTCCTGCGCAGTGTTCACATGATTCCAGTATATAACGTGGAACACGGTCGGTCCGAAATTAGCCGTAACGAGGAAACCTTTGCCGAGGGGGAGGCCATATTGAACCAAGGCAAGATGCTGCTGGTATTCCCCGAAGGCCTCAGTAGGATAGAAAGGATCATGCTCCCCCTCAAGAAAGGGACCGCCCGTGTGGCCCTTCAGACGGAAGCAAAGAACAACTTCAACATGGGGCTGTCTATCATACCGGTTGGTATCAACTACAGTGTGCACCGCTTCAGGGCCGATGTACTGCTTCATGCCGGGGATCCCGTGCGGGTAAGCGATTATGAAACACTCTACAGGGAAAATCCTGCACGCGCCATTAGCCAACTCACCCGGGAACTGGAAGCCAGATTCTCCGAGACGATATTTTATGTTTCGCAGGCTAACCGGACGGGCTATATCGACCGCCTTTTGGAGCTTTACAGGGCCGATACCTTCTATCCGCTCGACCATATCAGGGGGGTGCCCGTATTGCGTATGGAGAAAGACATTTGCGGCCGGGTCAGTGGCATGCCCGAGGACGAATACCAGCAGCGTTGGTCCGACTTGCAACGATATGACCAGGTCTTGCGTAGATACCGGCTTATGGATCATTCTGTGAACGGCAGGTATAAAGTGATTGCGGGCCACCTTCTCCTGCTTATTATTGGATTGCCCCTTTTTCTGTTAAGCCTGTTGCTGAATGCGTTGCCGTTACGGTTTGCTAAATGGATTGCGGACACCCAGGTAACACGTGTTGATTTTTATACCAGCGTACTCTCTGCTGTGGGCGGTGTGAGTTATTTTCTCTGGTGGCTTTTGCTCATCGGCATGGCCGCATTCGTTGGAAATACCTGGGTATGGATCGCGGTGGCCGCAGCGCCTTTTCTTTTGTTTCTTGGAGTGTATTGGTGGGAAGGATTTATAAAAATGCTTTGTCATGCACGATTCCTGGCCCTTGGCCGCCGAAGCGCTGTGGTTCAGGACCTGGTTTCGTTGAGGGAAAAGATTACTTTTTGGGATTCTTTGCCCGGTTAACGGATTGGTGAATCAGCAGATTCATGGATCGACGAAAGTCTGAATATTTTATCAGGATGGTTTTCATTCCTTTGATATGTGTCCATGGGATTTATTTTACGGACATGTAACTAGTTAATCGGCTAATCCATCAAATCCGGCCTTCTTTGTTCCGTCCTTTTCAGCGCCTGGTCATGGCGCCATTCTTCGATCTTACGGTGATCGCCGCTGAGCAATACGGGCGGCACTTTCCAGCCCCGGAATTCATCCGGCCTGGTATATACCGGCGGAGCCAGCAGGTTATCCTGGAAAGAATCGAAGAGCGCGGAGGTTTCATCGTTGAGTACACCGGGCAGCAACCGGCCGATCGCGTCGGTGATGACGGCAGCCGCCAGCTCTCCGCCGCTGAGCACATAGTCGCCAATGGAAAGTTCCCGGGTGACAAAATGTTCCCGGATCCGTTCATCTATGCCCTTATAGTGTCCACAAATGAAGAGCAGCCTCTCTTTAAGGGACAACCCGTTTGCGATTTGCTGGTTGAACCGTTCCCCGTCTGGTGTGAGGTAAATGATTTCATCAAAAGATTTTTCGGCGGCTAAGGCTTCGATCGCCCGCGCGAGTGGCTCGCACATCATCACCATGCCTGCACCGCCTCCGAACTGGTAATCGTCCACCTGGCCATATTCATTTACGGCCCATTGGCGCAGGTGGTGTACCTGTACGGTCAGCAGGCCTTTGTCCTGTGCTCGTTTCATGATCGAGTGTTGCAAAGGGCTTTCCAGCAATTCAGGCACAACGGAAAGGATATGTATGTCCATGCTGCAAAGTTATGGCCTGGCTTCCACAAGCCAGGAACGGATGCTCGCAACTACCCGTGCGGGAGATTCCTCCATGGGCACATGCCCGATCCCTTTGTAAACGACTTTTTTTGCATGGGGTATCAGTCGCATGAAGCGGTCCGAATATTCCAGCGGGATAACCTGGTCCAATTCGCCCCAGATGATGAGTACCGGTATGGTAAGGTTGGCAAGCCTGTTGGTATCTGCGGAGAAAGGGCCGGTGAAACGGTCAATCAACGCCTGGCGGTTGCCTTCACGCAGGTTAAGGTCGTAATACCGTTGTACCAGCGCATCGGTTACCAGGGCCGTGTTGCCATAAGACTGTTTCAGACTTTTCTCTACGATCGAGCGGGGCGTGATGTATTTGACCAGCCGGTTCACCACCGGTGTGCGTGCCAGGGTGAATCCCAGGTTGCCGCCCTTTCTATCCTGCGGAAAACCTGCCGCATCCAGTAGTACGAGGCCTTTGACACCCGGGTGACCGGAGGCATATGACCAGGCAACCAGGCCGCCCATTGAGTTACCCGCGATGATGCAGCTGTCTACCTGGAGGAATCGCAACAGGCTGTCCAGCACTTCTCCGGCGGCGCCGGGACTGTAATCACGGGTAGGATTTGGACCGGTAAGCCCGAACCCGGGCAGGTCCAGCCGGATGCACCGTTTGTCGGGCATGGATGCAACCAGGCTGTCCCAGGTATGCAGGCTGCTGCCGCTTCCATGCAGGAGTACAAGCGGCGTTGAATCCACCGCGGGTCCTTCATCCCTAAAATGAACGCTCATCCCGTTGATCGGGATATATCGGGATTTTTTCCCGCCATAGATGGTCTTAAGCCGGTTCACCGGGATATCGGGCGTCTGGAAGGCAATGACCAGGAAAGCTGCCAGTATGAGCAGCCCGCCGGTAATCCCGAATATCCAGCGAAGTGTTTTTCGTTTATTCATCTGCGTTATAATGCCTTCCTCATCTATTCATCCATGAAACCGTCCAGTTCCCGCCTGTCTTTTTTGGTGGGGCGTCCGATCTTGGTATGTCTCTTCCCGGAATAGAAAACGGCTGCCTGGAAAGCGAGCCTTTCTTTTTCTTCCGGTGGTGTAATGTCCTCGTAGTATTTAACGGCTTCGGCGTACTGCAGGCGATGGTCCAACAGTCCGGTCACCCGGATCAGCCATTTGCGCGTATCCGTCTTTACCTCAAAGATATCGCCCAATTTCACCGTCCGGGCCGCTTTGACGGATTCACCACCTGATTTCACCCTGCCTTTGTCGCAGGCCACAGCCGCTGCGCTCCGGGTCTTGAAGAGGCGTATGGCCCAAAGGTATTTGTCGAGGCGCAGTTTTTCGGTCTTGCCCGTCATCGTCATCATCAGGCTTTCTGCATCGCGGCGAAGTGTTTATGGAAATAGGGGATGGTTTCAATTCCCTTGTAGAAATTGAACAGGTCGTATTTTTCATTGGGGGAATGGAGGTTGTCGCTGTCCAGCCCAAATCCCATGAACACAATCTTGACGCCCAGTTCCTTTTCAAACAGGGCGCAAATGGGAATGCTGCCGCCCCCGCGAACGGGGATCGGTTCCTTGCCAAAACTTTCGCGGACCGCCGCTGCTGCCGCTTTGTAGGCAGTAGAATCCACGGGGGTCATATAGGGTTCGCCACCATGGTGCTCAGACGCTTTGACCGTGACGCCGGGCGGCGCGATTGATTTGAAATAATGAATCAGTCTTTCGGTGATCACGGTGGAGGATTGGTTGGGGACCAGCCTGGCCGAAATCTTGGCGAATGCCTTGGAGGGCAGTACGGTTTTCGCGCCCTCCCCCGTATAGCCACTCCACATGCCATTCACTTCGATGGTTGGGCGAATGCCGGTCCGTTCGTTGGTGGTATACCCTTTTTCGCCCCAGACCGCGTCGATGCCAAGGTCCTTTTTGTATTCGTTTTCGTCAAACGGCGCCGCCGCCATCATCGCCCTTTCCGCGGCACTGGCTTCCACCACGTCATCATAAAATCCGGGGATGGTCACATGGTTGTTTTCATCATGGCAGGAAGCGATCATTTTTGCGAGGATGGTCGCCGGGTTGGCCACGGCTCCGCCATACACCCCGCTGTGAAGGTCGCGGTTGGGACCGGTCACTTCCACTTCGATATAGGAGAGGCCCCGGACGCCAATGTCGATAGATGGTGTGTCCATGCTGATCATGGCGGTATCGCTGATCAGGATCACATCCGCTTTCAGCAGGTCCTTATGTTCCCGTACAAATTTTGCCAGGTTGGGGGAACCCACTTCTTCCTCACCTTCGATACAGAATTTGATGTTGGTACTCAGGGATTTTGTCTGCACCATGGTTTCCAGAGCCTTCACGTGCATATAAAACTGCCCTTTGTCGTCACAGGAACCACGTGCGTAAATTTTGCCGTCCCGAATCTCCGGCTCAAAGGGCCCGCTTTTCCACAGGTCCAGCGGATCCGGCGGCTGCACGTCGTAGTGTCCGTATACCAGCACGGTTGGGAGTGATGGGTCTGTTACTTTTTCTGCATATACAATCGGGTGACCTTCAGTGGGATATAAAAGCGCTTTGTCCGCCCCGGCCTTTAGCAGGCTTTCTTTGACGGCTTCGGCGCATTGCACCATATCCTGTTTATGTTCGCTGCGGGCACTGACGGAAGGAATCCTCAGCAGTCCGAGTAGCTCGTTTAGGAAGCGTTCTTTATTCTGTTCCTGGTAGTCTTTCCATGCTTGCATACGTCAGGGTATTAAGGCATGAAAATACAGGATTTTGCGGCTATGAATTTCTATTTTCTTTAACTATGAAATGTTGAAAACGGTTTCTATATTTACAGCCGATTGTATGCCATCATCAGCCTTTGCCGGTCCGACTGCCTTTGAGCGGAAGGAATCAGCAAAGGCTGAGCCAATTATAGACCTTCCTGTTTTGCGCCCCCAGGTATTGCCAGCTGTTTGGCAGGCATCAGTTTAAGGATAATCAGTCGCAACCCCAGCGGAATGACATACAGTGCGGCGAGTAAGAGCAGGACGAATTTGCCTGTGGCAAAAAAAGTTGTGAGGAAAGCGGTAAGTCCATTGTATTGTCCGTCCAGGGAAAACAGCATGAGGATATTTTCCAGTACATCCAGCAGTCCCGCGATGAGTGCACCGAATGCGAGGAAGATCCCCAGTTTGGCCGGGAAGTCCTTCATTCTTACGGAGATGGTTCCACATAGCGTGTAGAAGAGCATGGCATAAAAGGGGATGAACAGGAAATCGATCCAGATATTCGCGCGGGCACGTCCCGTCATTCCTTCAGAGGCCCAGGCGTTGGTGATTTCGGTTATACATGCAGGTTTATGCGCAAATTCCAGTGAAAGGATGCCCATGGGCGATTTACCGGTTTGCAGGTTTCCCTGGAAACGGAGCAACAGGAAGATGCCCAACGTTGCGGCCAGCAGGAAAAGGATGATCCGAATGTTGATCATGGCGGTTGTGGGTTATAGGTCGATCAGGCCAGGGTGTTGAACCGCTGCTGTACGAAGTCCCAGTTTACCAGGCGGTACCAGTTTTCAATATATTCTGCGCGTCGGTTCTGGTATTTCAGGTAATAGGCATGTTCCCATACGTCCAGTCCCAGCAGGGGAATTCCCTTCACGGGGGAAAGGTCCATCAGCGGGTTGTCCTGGTTGGGTGTGGAGGCAACCTGCAGTTTTTTACCGGCATCCAGGTAGAGCCAGGCCCACCCGCTGCCAAAACGTGTCATGGCGGCTTCCGTGAAAGTCTTTTTGAATCCTGCGAAGTCACCAAACTGCGAACGGATAGCGTCCATCAGGCTGCCACCGGGTTCTTTGCCGCCGGAGGGCGTCATGCACTGCCAGAACAGTTCGTGGTTATAGTGCCCGCCGCCATTGTTGCGCATCTTCGCGGAATAGGCGGATATCCCACCCATCAGTACTTCCATCGACGTGTCCGCCGCCACTTTTTCCGCCAGCATGGCATCCTTCAGGTTCTTGGCATAGGCCGCCGCGTGCTTGGAATAATGCAACTCCATGGTCTGTGCGTCAATGACGGGTTCAAGCGCGCCATAGGCATAAGGAAGGGGCAGCTGGTCCGGTAGGGTCCTGAAAGGAATGGGTGTTTGTGCTTTTTTGGGCGATGCGCAGGAAACGATGGCTGAAGGCAGCAGGCCGGCCGCACCGATTGCGAAACTACCCTGGATGGAATGTTTCAGGAACTGCCTGCGGGAGCGGGAAGAAGGCATGGCGATTAATTTCCTTAAAGGTAAGGATTACGCACCCATCGATAATTTTTTCCGCATCTTCCGGAAGAAGCGGTAGTAAAATTCATTGTTGAAAAGTTGGGAGTCGTTCATCGCCTTATAGACCAGGAAAAACCCCACCGGGACCAGGATGAAGGTGGACAGCCACATGCCCGTCAGCGGGGTGACGCTGCCATTCTGCGCGAACTTTTCCCCGAACATATTCAGCAGGTGGAAGATGAGAAAAAAGATGACGGCGATAACCAGCGGCATGCCCAGCCCACCCTTCCGTATGATGGAACCCAGCGGCGCCCCGATCATGAACAGCACCAGGCACGCAAAGGACAGGGAAAATTTGCGATGCCATTCGATCAGCGATTGCCGCAGGTCCTTCTGCTTCATTTTCTGGTCGGCCGCAATGATCTCCAGGGAAGATTTCATCAGGTTGATTTTTTCCGTTGCCCTGGTAAAGCTGGTGTTGAATACGCTGTCCGGGACAATGTCTTCGTAAGACCGGGCGCTGTCTGGAACAACCGGAACGGGATCGGCACGCATCCATCCGCTGTCCAGCATCTTCCCGCTTTTGAAGTAACTGCTAACTTCCCGGCTCATGCGGTTGCTGAGTTCTTCGCGGGTGATCCGTTTCAGGGAGTCGGCCGCCTTGTTCAGCTGGTTCACATTCATCATGCGGTAACCGCCCTTGAAGGCGGAGTCCGGCGTCTTGAGGACATCGAAACTGGACAGGTCGAAGGATTTCTTGTATTGTTTAAACCCGAGCCTGTAGTAGTCTGTCTCTTTCGAATTATAGGGCCCTTTTTCCTGGTAGCGCCAGCCATTTTCGAGGTCGAATTCCAGGAATTTTTTATCGGGGCTCAGCGCCATCTTCCCTTTCTCGGCGCTGATGAAATTATCCTGCAGGGCCGTCTGGCCTTCATAAATGATCACGTCATAGATCATATTGGTTTCCGCGTCCTTCCTGCCCACTTTGATGGCATAACCCGGAAGTTTGTCGTAAAAAATCCCCTCCTTCAGATCGAAAGCCGGCTTGGCCACCCTGATGTCGTAGAGCATGGTGGTAAACTTGAGGTTGGCAACGGGGATCACGTAATTTGATATCAGGAACGCCACTACGCAGATAACGGCGCTTACGGCGATGAGGGGCTGCATGAACCGGAGCAGGGGTATGCCGGCCGACTTGATCGCAACCAGTTCGAAACTCTCACCCAGGTTGCCGAAGGTCATGATGGATGACAGGAGCACGGCCAGCGGCAGCGCCAGGGGAATAGCCGTTACCGTTACAAAGCTGGTGAGTTTGAGTATACTGAACAGGTCCAGTCCCTTTCCAACCAGGTCATCAATGTATTTCCAGAAGAACTGCATCACCAGCACGAAGAGCGTAATAAAAAAAGTGGCCACGAATGGACCGATAAACGCTTTCAGGATAAGCAGGTCAAGTTTTTTCAACACCCTCGTAAAACAATGAATGATTAATATCTTTATACGATGAACAAGGCAAAAATACTGCTTTCGGAAGAGGAACTGAAGCTGGCGAGCGACCCCGGTGTCATTTTAACAAAGAATGCCGTGATTGATGCGGTGTACCAGCTCTTCGGGCAGCTTTCCCTTCAGATGCAGGAGGCGATAAGACCCATGGAGAAAGAGCTGCAGGAGGTGCTGCAGGTGCCGGCGAAGATTTCCCGCGGGGAGAATTACCTCGAATTGCCCTATGTGATTCTTGATTATCCCCGCTATTTCCGGCCGCATGATGTTTTCGCCATCCGGACCATGTTCTGGTGGGGAAATTTCATGAGCATGACCCTCCTGCTTAAAGGAAATTACCGGGAGCATTACCACCAGCGCATCATACAGAAGTACAGAGACATCGCAGGTATGGGCTTTTATGCCGGCATTGGCGTGGACGAATGGGAACATCATTTCGGCGAGGACAACTACCTGCCCGTTTCCATGATTGAGGAAGATGAGTGGCTCACGCTTTATGAAGCGAGGGACTTTACGAAGATCGCGTTGTCCTTTCCGTTATCGGACTTCAACCGCATGGATGAAATCCTGCCGGAAGCCTTTAGGAAGATATTGAGGATTCTGCAATGACCGTCACCTAAGACCCAATTCTGTAAAAAAGGTCATTCACCTGGAAATCCCATAGCCGCTTCTGGTCGGCGATGTCCCTCTTCTCCGCAAAATCCTTGATCACCAGGATAGTCTGGTTGGAAACCTCTGATTTTTCAATCGCAAATTCGAAGTATTCGTTTTTCGGCGCATGCAGCCAGTGGAAGCGAATAAATTTGTCTGCTTCCGATTCAAGCATTTCCGCTTTATCCGTGCTTCCGTTCCAGGTAAAGCTGAATACACCGTCGCGCTCGTCAACTTTTTCGGCAAACCACTCCTGGAGTCCGGCGGGGGTGGACAGGAATTCATACAGGATATTGGGAGAGCACCGTACGGGATATTCGAGCGTATATAATTGCTTACTCATTTCGATAGTGGTCTGTGAAACATGGGTTTAATAAGACGGAAAACCACCCCGTCAACCGGGGTGGTGTGCAATAATAGAAAAATCTTCTTATCCGTCAATTTTATTTTGTCAGATGCCCGGCCGCTTCCCCGCTTTTGGGAGATCCCCCCCATTTTTTACTTAAATATATGAAAATCAGATATCTATATATTATAGAGGATCTTTTTAAAATGGAGCCCGACCAACCGCTTTAACAATAACGGGAAGGCAAAACCGTTTTAGTGTGGACAATCCGTACACCCTGACGGCTTATTAAACTAAAAAGCCTACGCACATGAGCATGCGTCAACTCAAGATCTCGAAATCTATTACGAATCGGGAATCGCAGAGCCTTGAAAAATACCTGCAGGAAATTGGCAAGGTGGAAATGATTTCCGCCGAAGAAGAAGTCCAGTTGGCTGCCCGTATCAAGCAAGGCGACCAGCGCGCCCTGGAACGACTGACCAAGGCAAACCTTCGTTTCGTGGTATCTGTGTCCAAGCAGTACCAGAACCAGGGCCTTTCCCTTCCTGACCTGATCAATGAAGGCAACCTCGGCCTGATCAAAGCCGCCCAGCGCTTTGATGAAACCAGGGGTTTCAAATTCATTTCGTACGCTGTATGGTGGATCCGCCAAAGCATTCTGCAGGCCCTTGCCGAACAATCGCGGATTGTACGCCTTCCGCTGAACAAAGTGGGCCTAACGAACCGCATCAATAAGGCCTTCCAGCAGCTGGAGCAACAGTACGAGCGCGAGCCTTCCGTGGAGGAACTCTCGGAATTGCTGGACATTGACTCGGATGAGATCGCCGCTTCGCTCGGCAGTTCCATCCGCCACGTCAGCATGGATTCACCCCTGTCTGAAGGAGAAGAAAGCACCCTGATCGACGTCATGGAGAATCCCAACGCGGAAAAGACCGATGAACAAATCGGGCATATAGAATCCATGAAACAGGAGATTGAACGTTCCCTCAATACGCTGACCGAACGCCAGCAGGAGGTACTCCGATTTTTCTTCGGTATCGGGATCGATCACCCGATGAGCCTCGAAGATATTGGCGAAAGGTTCAACCTGACCCGGGAACGGGTTCGCCAGATCAAGGACAAGGCCCTGACCAAACTCAGGAACACCTCCCGGAGCAAGCACCTGAAGAGTTATATGGGGTAATGCGCACATAGCAACGTTTTTGTACCTTCGCACCGCATTAGTGAACATCCATGATGTTCACTTTTTTTTGCGCGTAAAAGCAAACCCATGTTTGAAAATTTAAGCGAAAGGCTCGAGTCGGCCTTCAAGCAGATCAAGGGCGAAGGAAGGGTGACGGACCTGAACGTGGCCAATACGGTCAAGGAAATCCGTCGTGCCCTGATCGACGCGGACGTGAATTTTAAGATCGCGAAGGAGTTTACGGATAAGGTCCGCGAGAAAGCCGTTGGCCAGAAAGTGCTGACAGCGGTGAGTCCCGGCCAGTTGATGGTCAAGATCGTCAAGGACGAACTGGCCGAACTGATGGGTGGCGAAGCCAGCGAGCTGAACCTGCAGGGAAACCCCGCGGTGATCCTGATCGCGGGTCTCCAGGGTTCGGGTAAGACCACTTTCAGCGGGAAACTGGCCAATTACCTCAAGACGCGCAAGGGAAAATCACCCCTGCTCGTGGCGGCCGATATCTACCGCCCGGCGGCCATCGACCAGCTCAAAATACTGGGCGAACAGGTGCAGGTAGAGGTATACAGCGAACCGGAAAACAAGGATGCGGTAGCCATCGCCCGGGCCGCCATCGCCCATGCAAAATCACACAACAAGAACGTAGTGATCATTGACACGGCCGGCCGACTGGCCGTGGATGAGGTCATGATGACGGAAGTGTCCAATATCAAGTCGGCCGTGAACCCACAGGAGATCCTCTTCGTGGTGGATTCCATGACCGGCCAGGACGCGGTAAATACGGCCAAGGCGTTTCATGATAAGCTCGACTATTCAGGCGTGGTGCTGACCAAGCTGGACGGCGACACCCGTGGTGGTGCGGCCCTGACCATCCGGTATACGGTCCAGAAGCCGATCAAATTTGTCAGCAGCGGGGAGAAAATGGACACGCTGGACATTTTTTACCCGGAACGGATGGCCCAGCGTATCCTCGGCATGGGCGATATCACCACCCTGGTGGAGAAAGCGCAGGCCCAGTTTGACGAGGAGCAGGCCCGAAAACTGGAAAAGAAAATCCGGAAGAACCAGTTCGATTTCCAGGATTTCCTCGACCAGCTGCAGCAGATCAAGAAAATGGGCAGCCTTAAAGACCTGATGTCCATGATCCCGGGGGTGGGTAAGGCCATGAAAGATGTGGACATTTCAGACGATGCCTTCAAAGGGGTGGAAGCCATCATCCATTCCATGACCCCTTTCGAGCGGTCCAATCCCGATATTATTGATATGAACCGGAAAAAACGCATCGCAAAGGGTTGTGGCAAGGATATCGCCGATGTCAACCAGTTCATGAAACAGTTCGAGCAGATGCGTGATATGATGAAAACGATGAATAAAATGCCTGCCGGGGCCCGCATGGGACTGGGCCGGCGCTAGCTTGCATATTCGTTAAATGGTTGTATTTTTGTTTTGAGATGTAGGTGCGGGATATTATCTTCGCACACTCATTTGTTGAAACCCATTTTTCACAACCCACAAAAAATGTCTATTTTTTATGGCTGTTAAGATCAGACTCCAGCGTCACGGGAGTAAAAAACGCCCTTTTTATTTCATTGTCGTAGCCGATGCCCGTGCGCCCAGGGATGGTAAATTCATCCAGAAAATCGGTACCTACAATCCTTTGACAGTTCCTGCCACCATCCAGATTGACCGCCAGAAGGCGCTGGAATGGCTGCATAAGGGAGCCCAGCCGACGGATACCGTCCGCCGGATCCTCTCCTATAAAGGGGTACTGTTCCTCAAGCACCTCCTGCGCGGGGTAACCCTTGGTCTCTTCGACGAAGCCACGGCCATGGCCAAGTTCCAGGTATGGCACGAAGAGCATGAGTCTAAAATCCGCCAGCGCCAGGAAGAAGCTGCCAGGAACCGTCGCGGTGGTCGCCGCGGTGCCCCGCCCCGCCGTATGGAGCGCAGGGCAGACAGCGAACCCAAGGCAGAATAATGCCCTTAACATTCCAGTGAAAGAGCCCTGAAAGGGGCTTTTTCCGTTTTTATCAGCCGGAACGGCGCATCACCCCGGACGAGACCGCGCTGGGCGGGGAGGCGAAGCCCTTGTTTCGGTTATCCGTTCCATTGACCTGCATTGCGTATGGACCAGTTGATCAAAATAGGACATATCGCCGCCGCCCACGGCGTGGAGGGCCAGTTGGTCCTGCAGCATAACCTCGGGCGGAAAACAGACCTGCCCGGCGTGGACGCTTTTTTCCTGGAAACCCAGGAAGGGCGATTCCTGCCTTATTTTCCCGCCGAAGTCAAAGGCAGAAGTGAATCGGAATCCCTGATCCGGGTGGAAGGGATCACGAATCGTGAAAAGGCTTTATCCCTGCTGAAAAAGGGTGTCTGGCTGGAGACGTCCCTGGCCCAGAAGCTGGCGGATAAATCAGCCCCGATTGCCCTGCTGGGCTTTTCCGTCCTGGACCAGGGCAAACTCCTGGGGTCTGTCCTGGAAGTGATTGAGCAGCCGGCGCAGATCCTGCTGCGTCTCGACGTAGAGGGGAAGGAAGTACTCGCGCCTTTGCATGAAGGCACCCTGGAAGGGATCGACCATAAAAAGCGACTCATTAAACTGAACCTGCCGGAAGGATTGTTGGATATCTACCTGAAGTGAGATGTTAGATTTTAGAAGTTAGAAGTTAAAAGAAAAGGATTGATTTACTTCATGCTTCCAAAATCTCACCTCTCACTTTCGTATATAAAGTCTGCCATCAGTTTCATCCGGAAATACAGGTTGCTGACTTTGAGGCTGATTTTAGGGGCGATTTTTTCCACGCTGCCACCATTGAGTTTCTTCAGGTTTTTCAGGGCCTGGATTTTTTCATCGATCTTATCCATGAGTTTCTCCGCAGTCCATCCTGTATAACGAAGGTTGCGGTCGTCCTTTACATGTTTTGCCAGGATCCTGCCTCCCTTGATTTTATGGAAAGCAAAATTTTCCTTCACGGCATTCCGGTAGGCGTCGTTGGACAGGAGGTCGATCAGCCGATCGTATGAAGTGGGCGTATCAATGGCTTCCTTAAAGAGGTTCAGGTTATCACGAAGTTCCATGATTACCTGTTTTTTCTGAACGTCACTTGTCCTGGATTGCTTCTGGAGGAAGCTCACCAGTTGTTGCAGGGGCGCGGCGGTAGAACTGAGCCAGGTCCAGGCCATATATGTGCTTTGCACGAAGGTAAGGGTTCGGCCGGCTACCCGGATTTGCTACCTTTATATCGATGAACGAACCCCTGCACATGATCGCCCACCTGGACCTCGACGCTTTCTTCGTGGAAGTGGAGTGCCTCAACAATCCGGGCCTGCGGGGAAAGCCGTTGATCGTGGGCGGGAGTCGCGATAGGGGTGTGGTGACCACCTGCAGTTATGAAGCGCGCAAGTTTGGCGTGCACTCGGCCATGCCCATGAAGAAGGCCATGCAGCTTTGCCCCGACGCTGTGCTGCTCAGGGGAACCCGTGGGGAGTACAGCCGGTTTTCCAGGTGGGTGACGGATATCATCGCTTCCCGTGCGCCGTTGTTTGAAAAGGCATCGATTGATGAATTCTACATAGACCTTGGCGGCATGGAACGTTTCTTTGACCCCCTCGACTGGACTATCGCCCTGCGGCAGGAAATCATGGACCAGACGAAGCTGCCCATTTCCTTCGGCATCGCCACCAATAAGATGGTGGCGAAGATGGCCACCAACGAAGCTAAACCCAACGGCTACCTGCAGATACTGCCCGGCAAGGAGATGGAATTCCTGGGTCCCCTGTCGCCGGCTAAAATCCCGGGAGTGGGGGAGAGTACACAACGCGTCCTGCAGGAAATGGGCATACAGTCGATTGCCGGGCTGGTAGCCTATCCGCGGGAGATCCTTGCACAAAGGCTGGGCAGCCGGTTCGGGGAAGACCTATGGGCGCGGGCGAATGGGCAACATACCAGTACCATTCACGCGTATCATGAAGCCAAATCCATCTCCACGGAAAATACTTTTGAAGACAACATGGAGGATACCGATTTCCTGCATAGCGAGCTGGTACGCATGACCGAAAAAATAGCCTACCAGTTGAGGGAAGAAAACAAGATGACCGGGTGCATCACCGTAAAGATCCGGTATCCTGATTTTGAAACAACCTCCCGGCAGAGCAGTATCTCCTATACCTGCTACGACGATGAACTGATTCCCGCCGCCAAGGAACTTTTCCAGCAGCTCTACCGCAGGGGCGAAAAAGTGCGCCTGCTGGGCGTCCGCCTGAGTGAACTCACCAATGAAGCGCGCCAGACAAACCTGTTTTCTGACGAACAGAAGAAATCCGGCCTCTATAAGGCCATCGACCAGGTAAAGGGCCGGTTTGGGAAAGGTTCCCTCACGAGGGGCGGCGCCTTGTAGTAGCCCGGTCTTCCCTCTGTAAAAGTACTGCCCTGCTGCACCCACACCCCCCTTCTGGCCGACCAGCATCAAAGCCCTGTTAAAAAGTCTACTACTTAAGTGGAGTAATAAAAAAAACCTATATTCGCAGTCCAAAAATGCAATCATATGGGACTAAGACTGGGGGACATCGCTCCCGATTTTAAAGCGGTGACAACAGAGGGAGAAATCAATTTCCACGAGTACCTGGGCAATGGCTGGGGCATATTATTTTCCCATCCCGCCGATTACACGCCGGTCTGCACCACCGAGTTGGGAAAGACCGCCCTGTTACAGGAAGAATTTCGCAAGCGGAACGTGAAAGTGCTGGCAGTAAGTGTGGATCCGCTGGACAAGCACCTTGGCTGGGTGAAGGACATCAATGAAACCCAGCATGTGGAAGTACATTTTCCGATCATTGCTGATGAAGACCGGAAAGTGGCAACGCTGTATGACATGATCCATCCCAACGCGTCCGAAACGTTCACGGTTCGTTCCTTGTTTGTAATTGGTCCTGACAAGAAAATCAAACTCACGATTACCTATCCCGCCTCCACTGGGAGGAATTTTTATGAGGTGTTGCGGGTCATTGATTCCCTGCAGCTTACGGCCAATTATAGCGTCGCCACGCCGGCCGATTGGAAGGAAGGGGAAGATGTGATCGTGGTACCTGCCGTGTCCACCGAGGACGCGATCAAGAAGTTCCCCAAGGGTGTGAAAGTCATCAAGCCTTACCTGCGGTATACGCCGCAGCCGGATAAGGCGTAGGGGGTTGACGGTTGACAGATGTCAGTTGACGGTTTACAGATGTCGGTTGACGGTTGTCGGTTGACGGTAGAAGGCCTAACTACAAGTAATCCTGTACCGAAGACATCGTATACAACCCGGGAATCGAACTCCTTGGAAATGATGTCCTTCAAGCGAGAATACATCCGATGCAAGAACAAGCGTTACAGCAATTGCTCGAAGGCCTGGACATGGCCGGACAGCTTAGTCGCCTGGCCCGGGAATTCCCGGACCAGGTGGCTTTTTCATCGTCCCTCGGGCCTGAGGACCAGGTGATCACGGATATGATCGCCCGGAACAATATTCCGATTCGCATTTTCACGATTGATACCGGGAGATTGTTCCCGGAAACCTATGAATTGCTGGACCGTACCCGTGCCCGCTACAAAACGAGGATCGAAGTGTATTTTCCACAGGCCGAAGC
>Ga0114938_1000811_pt1 | contig 22623 bp, 18 predicted proteins | sample AshMeaBigSpring_FD_88675 | JGI IMG/M metagenome (GOLD analysis project Ga0114938, IMG submission 88675) | Groundwater microbial communities from Big Spring, Nevada to study Microbial Dark Matter (Phase II) - Ash Meadows Big Spring | ecosystem: Environmental > Aquatic > Deep subsurface >...
AATTACATATTTTCTAATGCCGGCTTTTCCATCGTTTAGGTTATCGCTGCTTTCGGTATGTACTCCTGCATAGTTTTCGGTATTGGCTACCATGGAACTGCGTATTTGATCGCGCATACCTATCAACTGCGGCGTGTGCAATGCCAAGCCAAATCGTACATAGGGACGAGGTTTGTAAATAGTTCCTAGTTTTAATCCTACCCCCGCCCCACTGCTTTGAAACTGTTCATGGTAAGTAAAATAACCAAAACCATTATTGGCAATACCCGATACGTCGGTTTCGCTATAGGTAAGGGTACGTCGGTATTGTACAATTGGAATGGTAATACTACCGCCCCAATGCCATACATCGTTGGTGTTTGTGGCAAACCCTACGGCTATTTCGTGCATACCCCCTCTTGTTGCTGCTTGATACAGTTGTTGTACACCGCTAGCAGGAACCAAGGTTTTAAAACCATTTACGGAGCCATTTGCCGCCCTTAATGTATCAATCAAGTAAGTTCTAAATGCAAGCGACGATCCAAAAATATAATTGCTTAAAGCAGCGGTAGTATCGGCACCATCTGCAACTAACTCCTCCAAGTATTGCTCACTAAATGAGCTTTTGTTGTTAAACCCTGTAAAAGATAGGTTGTTGTGGTAATTGGCCAATTGGTTGATACTGATAGAAAAAGCACTACTTGTCCAACTGCCATTCGGATTTTGGGAAGCCCCTGCCCCAAAAACCCAACCCATAGTACCATAATTGAACACGTTTTTTTGCGTATTGGAATCGGTGCCGCGGTATTGCAAAGCGTTTTTTTGTCCCCACATGCCCGGACTAAGCACCCATTCGCGGGTTTTGAAAAATCCCAATCCGGCAGGATTTACATGCGCAGCCGTAATATCGCCTCCCAAGCTACCCATAACGCCGCCCGTTGCCATGTTGCGTGCTGTGCCATTAGCGGTGTACCATGCGGTACGCAAGGCTTCGTCGGGCGTTTGAGCCAATGCGCTTATTGCCGCAAACAGTAGGCAAATAAAAACTGCTTTTTGTTTTAAAAAAATGAGCAACATAGACGTATTTTTCTTATGATGTAATATATAATGATTAGAGGATATTTGCGTTAGGGATTGCAGCGGTTACCCCACAGCCGGCATCCTGAAAGGTGGCGGCGAGGAGTAAAAGCGTAAAGCCCGCCCCGAAGGGGAACGCCCTACACGATTTTATTTTGGATTACGCGGTTTGCTACTGCTGCTGCCGGTGCTATTAAAACCTCCGCTTCTACCGCCCGCACCACTACTACCCGATGTATTGTTGTAGGTTCGGGAACTGTTGGTATTGGTGGATTTGGTATCGGCACTTTTGCTTGTGGCATTGGTATTGTTGTATTTTGCCTTTACCCATTTAGGAGCAGCGGGTGCATTGTTGCTATTGTCGTACACTTTGTTGTTATAGGCAGCTATATTGCTTGCATGAGTAGTGCCCGAATATTTTTTGGGAACATACGCAGTGGTTGTGGGCTTAAAATAGCTGTTCCAGCCCCAAAACGAGGGTTGGTAGTAGGCACTATTGCTCCAGCCACATGCACAAGTATTGGTGTAGCCATAAGCTGGGCGAAACAAATAGGCATATTGGGAATGTTGCCAATACGAGAAGTCATCGAGCAAACTCCAACGGCTATAATTGCGGCATTTCATACGTAAATAACCTTCGTCGGGGGTAGCGGTGGTGGTTACAACCGTTTCCTTTGCTTGTACCATGCCGAAGTGGTTGGGCGAAAAATAAACATCGTCGGGCGTTTGTGTAGCCGAGTAGGGCGATTTACAAGCTACGCACCAAAGCACCACGAAACAAGAAATTAGGTATTTGTACAGCATAAAAAACAAGTTTAAGCCATTAGATAATACGAAGTTACTACTTTTGCCACCCCTGCACACAAGAAGGTGGTGGTACAAAAATGTTGCCGCAACAGGATTGGCATGGCTTTGCAATTGTTAATAATTGACTAAAACAACATACAACACCCGAATATATGAGTAAAGAAATAACATCGAGGGAAAAAGATTACAGTCAGTGGTACAACGATTTGGTGATTAAAGGAGGACTTGCCGATTACAGTGCCGTGCGTGGCTGCATGGTGATAAAACCTTACGGCTATGCATTGTGGGAAAACATGCGCGATGTATTAGACAAAATGTTCAAAGATACCGGGCATGTAAATGCTTATTTTCCGCTTTTTGTACCGAAAAGCCTTTTTGAAGCAGAAGAAAAAAATGCCGAAGGCTTTGCAAAAGAGTGTGCTGTAGTAACACACTATCGCCTAAAAACAGACCCCGATAACAAAGGAAAACTCATTGTGGATCCGGAGGCTAAACTAGAAGAAGAATTGGTGGTGCGCCCAACAAGTGAAGCCATTATTTGGAATACCTACAAAGGGTGGATACAATCGTACCGCGATTTGCCTTTACTCATTAACCAATGGGCCAATGTAGTACGATGGGAAATGCGTACCCGTTTGTTTTTACGTACTGCTGAATTTTTGTGGCAGGAAGGACACACCGCTCACGCTACCAAAGCCGAAGCCGTAGAAGAAGCAGAAAAAATGCTGCATGTGTATGCCGATTTTGCCGAAAACTACATGGCCTTACCTGTAATCAAAGGCGTAAAAACACCTAACGAGCGCTTTGCCGGCGCGGAAGACACCTACTGTATTGAGGCGCTTATGCAGGATGGCAAGGCCCTACAGGCAGGCACCTCGCACTTTTTGGGTCAAAACTTTGCAAAAGCATTTGATGTAAAATTTAGCGACAAAACCAATAAGCAAGACTATGTTTGGGCTACTAGTTGGGGCGTAAGCACCCGCCTGATTGGCGGCTTGGTGATGGCACACAGCGATGACGATGGCTTAATATTGCCCCCAAAAATTGCCCCGCTGCAAGTAGTGATTGTACCTATTTTTAAAGGCGATGAACAAAAGGGCGTACTAGATAATACCATTCATCCGCTTGTAGCATCATTAAAAGCACTCGGCATTCGGGTGAAATACGACGATAGCGACAACGCCCGTCCAGGATGGAAATTTGCCCAATACGAAATGCAAGGTGTGCCGGTACGTTTGGCGATAGGCATGCGCGACCTAGAAAATGGCGTAGTTGAAATTGCCCGTCGCGATACCAAAGAAAAGCAAACCATTGCCCTTAACGGTATTGAATGGTATATTAAAACTTTATTGGACGAAATACAGCTACACTTGTACAACAAAGCCAAAGCTTTTCAACAAGCCAATATTACACCGGCTAACAGTTGGGACGAGTTTGTACAATTGCTAGATACCAAGGCGGGCTTTATTTCGGCACATTGGGACGGCACTCCCGAAACCGAGGAAAAAATTAAGGAACTCACCAAAGCAACTATTCGCTGCATTCCACTCAACAACCCTTCCGAAAATGGCACTTGTATTCTAAGTGGTCAACCAAGCAGCCAAAGAGTACTGTTTGCAAGAGCTTATTAAATTGATTGGATCAATACCTTTTCAAGCACAGCTATTGTTTTTTGGGGCAGTTGCTGTGCTTTTTTTCTTATGACACCTAGCATCACTTCAAGCACCACACACCAATACAAGGCCCTTACCGGCATGCGTTGTGTACTAGCCACTTGTGTGTTTTTGTACCACAACCGCAAATATTGGCGTGCCGATGTGCCACATTGGTTATTGCAGTTGCTCAACGAACTGCACTTAGGTGTTTCGTTGTTTTTTGTACTCAGTGGTTTTGTAATTGCCCACCGCTACTTGCCCAACCCACCAATACAGGGGCGCCCATATATCCAATATTTACTTATGCGGGTGATTCGTATTTTCCCAGTGTATTGGCTTATTGTTCTACTGAGTTTTGCCGATTGGGGCATTCCCAACAACCAACCGTGGTGGCTCACTTTATCGCTGCTGCACGGACTTAGCAACAAGCACAATTTAGATGGACTGGCACAAGCATGGTCGTTAACGGTAGAATACAGTTTTTATACCATCGCTCCTATTGTGTTGCATATTTGGTGTTCTTCGGCGGTACGTGCGATAGGACTTTTGGTACTAAGCATGGTGGCGGCAATAGGGATTGGCTATGCTTGGCATGCACTCAATGGCAATCCATTTCAATTCATGTACCCTTATCAATTTGTGTTGCACAATACTTTTTTTGGTCGTTGGTACGAGTTTGCAGCGGGTATGTATTTGGCCTCAATCCTACACAAGTCACCTACTTGGCTATCCAAATGCCCCTATCCTACTACCATCGGTGGCATAGGCTTACTAGTAACTATTTTTGTGATTGCTCAATTTGAACCCACTATTTTCGATCATGGCTACCAACATCCCATAGGCTTTTTGTGCCAAATGGTATTGGTACCGCTGTTTGCCATCGTGTTGTTTTTGGGGTTGATTACCCGCATTTCGTGGTTTCAAACTTTTTTGAGCAGCCAAGCCATGGTGTTGTTAGGCAATGCTTCGTTTGCGTTTTACCTCATTCATATTAGCTATGTGAATATCCGACTACGCAATTGGCATTTGTTTCCCGACCGCAATTTTGTGCTGCTGTGGCTCATCGCAACGCTGTTATATCTTTTCTTCGAAAAGCCCCTACACCAATGGTTGAAACAAAGGGTGAATCAACTGAATTAGGGCAATCGTAAAGTAATTCCATCTTCACTCCTGCTTTATTTTTTTGGAGCATTCCCCTGCGGGGTCGGGCTATTCTGTCTTACTATTTTAGGACTAGACACCAATCGCTTTCCTAAATAAATAGTTCCATAATGAGCAACTACATCGTTTAGCGTAAAAAGCCACCTGCACGTAAATCTTTGTGTATTTGGATAAGATTAGCTGGCAAATCGAAATCCATCAGCCAATTGATATCTAAGCCATTTCTGATAGCGGTCATCATTGTATAATGGCTTTGAGCCATTTCGGTAGCCACATCTACCAATGGTTGCTTAAATTCAATATGCAAATCCTCGTGCTGTTTTTGTATTAATAGCATGATTTTAAAAATACGTGCAACCACATAAATACAAACTGGATAGGCTTTGGCATACGATTGTAAAGCTATCGCCTGTTGAAAAAATGCCAAGCTCTGTTTCAGCAAATGGCAATTCAGTAAGATTTCGCCCTCAAGGTCTTTGGTGATGGTTACATGTTCGCTGATACGACCACTCAACGATTTCATGAGCATCAACAAATAGGCCATAGAAGTGGTACTAGCGGCGGCATACTTTTGTAATGCCTCGTCTATTTCTTCGTATACATTTTGTCGTTTTTCTTCTACTGTATCTGTATCAACCAATTCGAAGTCTAAAATTTTAGCTTGTTTGCTGTTGCTACGCAACAATTTTACAATCAATTTGTCTTTTTCAGCTTCGGGCAACGCCTTTAATGCTTTTTTAAGTTCGTCTGATAATTTCATGAGTCTTTTTTTTCAACTACATCGCTTGCATTTTTTATGCTTAGTAAAGTGCTGTTTGTGAACACCAACTGTATTTCATTAATGACTATTTTTCTTCACGTGTTTTGCATTTTCCTTGGTTTTGGGAGCTCGTTTTTTCGGACCTATTTTCGAAGGTTCTTCATTGCCGTTAGGTAACCAAATGTAATCGAGCTGCCTTTTGTCTAAACTTGCTGCCACTACCTTAATCCACACTTTATCACCCATTTTAAACGAACGACCACTACGTCTACCTACTAAGCTAAAATCGGCTTCCACATGCCTAAATTCGTCGTAATCGCTCAAGCTCGCTACAGTAACCAATCCTTCGCATTTGTGTTCTATGGTTTCTACCCAAAAACCAAAAGCCGCTACTCCACTAATGACACCTTCATAATTTTCGCCTAAGCGACTGTGCATAAACTCTACTTGCTTGTACTTATTGCTAGAGCGTTCACAATCCATTGCAGCACGCTCGCGCTCGCTACTGTGCTTGCATTTTTCTTCCATTTGTTTGTCCATATTGGGCTTTCCCAACAAAATACTTTGCAGCACTCTGTGCACCAATACATCGGGATACCGACGAATAGGTGAGGTAAAATGGCAATAGTATTCAAACGCCAAGCCATAGTGGCCAATGTTTTTGGTGGTATAGGCTGCTTTTGCCATTGTACGTATGCCCAACTGTTCCAAAACCTGTTGTTCGGGTTTGCCTTTTACTTCGGCAAGCATGGTATTAAAGCTACGGGCTATTTTTTCGGGAGTAGAGGCATCGAAACGGTGACCATATTTGCGTGCATACTCAATAAAAGGGAGCAATTTTTTTTCATCGGGCTTATCGTGAATACGATAGGCAAAAGGTACGGGCTTACCGCTAACTTCCACTTTTGCTACTGCTTCGGCTACGGTTCTGTTGGCCAATAACATAAATTCTTCTACCAACTGATGCGCTTCTTTGCTTTCTTTTATCAAAATACCAATGGGTACGCCTTGTTCGTTGAGTTCAAAACGCACTTCTTGCGAGGAAAAATTAATGGCGCCCGCTTGAAAACGCTGCTGCCTAAACTGTTGGGCAAACTTATTGAGCAACAAAATTTCTGTATTGTATAAGCCTTCTTTGGTTTCGATGATTTGCTGCACATCCTCATAGGTAAAGCGGTGCTTGGAATGGATAATCGTTTTTCCTAACCAATAATCTTTTACTTCGCCTTTGGCGCTTATTTTAAATATTGCCGAAAAGGTACATTTGTCTTCATGAGGTCGGAGCGAGCAAAGTTCATTGGATATCCGTTCGGGCAACATGGGATTCACCCTATCGGGTAAATAAACGGAAGTGGCTCTTTTGTAGGCCTCCTGATCCAAAATACTATCGGGGTGTACATAATGGCTTACATCGGCAATGTGTACACCAATTTCGTAACCACTTTTTAGTTTGCGTACCGAAATGGCATCGTCAAAATCTTTGGCATCTACGGGGTCTATTGTAAACGTAAGTACATCTCTGCAATCTTTACGCAGCTTTATTTCCCCCTCATCAATTTCGTTGGGCAATGCCAATGCAGCCTGCATCACTTCGCTTGGAAAAGAAAGCGGAAATCCCGCTTCGGCTAGTATTTGTTTCATGGCAGCATCACTATCGCTTGTGGCTTCCATGAGCGACAATACTTCTCCTACGGGTTTTTTATCGTCTTTATCCCATTTAATCAACTTAGCTACTACTTTGTCTTTGTGCTTTGCACCATGCAACTTATCGAAAGGGATATACAAATCGGGCATTGGCTTATCGGTATCCGGCACAAAAAATGCATAATTGGTACCCAATTGTATGGTACCAACAAATTCGGTTTGTTTGCGCAGTACTACAGATGTTATACGTCCTTCCTTGCGTTTAGACGTTAGATTTTCTTTTACTACTTTCACGGTCACGGTATCGCCATGTAAAGCTGTATTAAAATCGCCGGGACGTACCAATACATCCCCTGTTTTATCGGCAATTAACACATAGCCAATGCCACTTCGGGTAATTTCTAATGTACCCTGAACCTCTAATTTGGGTCGGTGGGTTTGTTTAGATGTTTTATGTTTAGACTTTTTTTTGTCGCTCATGTGTTGTTGTTGTTTAAAGAGAAGGTGGTGATGTATCGAATAACTAATTCGTTGAAAATATCCCCTTCATTGAATAAAAATTGGTGTTTGATGGGCAACACATAAATAGGCAAATGTTCTAGTGCATCGGTAAATTTCATGAGTCGTACCGCATCTTTTTCGGTAGTTAAGATAAACTTTTCTTTGGCATCAATAGCTTCAAATAGTTGTTTAATTTCTTTTAAATCGTCAATTGAAAAAATATGGTGATCGTTGTAGTTTTTTTGATGGTATGTAAGTGCTGTTTTCAACAACAATTCTTTTAAAGGCTTTGGATTGGCAATACCACAAACAAGCAATATTTCGTCGTGCTGTGTAATGGCTCGCGCTACTTTGCTGTGGATGTGATAAGGAATTCCATAGGCAATAGTGGTAAAAAAGATGTGTTGGTAGCTCATTGGCTTTACCTGTGTAATAATGTGTTGCTTTTTTTCTGCAGATAAATCGGCGGGACATTTGGTTACCACAATTACATTGGCACGCTTAGCAGACGCTTTTTGATCGCGTAAATCGCCGGTAGGCAAAAAAAAGTCGTTGGCATAAAGGTTGGCAAATTCGGTAAGCAAAATATTAAAACCCGCATTAACTGATCGATGTTGAAAGGCATCGTCTAAAATAATCACGTCTAAGTCGGGTCTATCGAACAGCAATTGGGGAATGGCTTCTAGCCTTTGTTCGCCTACTGAGACACTTACTTCTGGAAATTTGGAGTGAAACTGCATGGGTTCGTCGCCAATTTCCAAGGCGGTAGTTTGTGGATTGGCCAATGCATACCCTTTGGTTTTGCGCTTATAGCCCCGGCTAAGTGTAGCCACTTGGAATTGTGGGTGTAATAAATTGATTAAATACTCCACCATAGGCGATTTGCCCGTACCACCAACCGCCAAATTGCCTACGCCAATGAGTGGAAAATTGAAATTAACCGAACCTAGATACCGCTTGTTGTACAGCCAATTGCGAACAATAACAATTCCACCATACAACAATGCAAAAGGCAACAATACTACACGAAAAGATTTAAGAAAAACATTATTAAAATTCATGTACCAAATTGGGGGTAATCAGAAAGTTTAAAGGTATATCAAAAGCAGCTATATCAGCTATTTTAGCTACCGGTTCAAAATAACTGAATCCAAAAGTAACAACATCTTTTCGGCATTCGCATAAAAATTTATCATAAAATCCTTTACCATATCCTACCCGATAGCCACGAGCATCGGCCACGATTAAAGGAACCAATACCAAATCTATTTGCTTGGGCGGTATAACAGCCCCCGTTTTTGGTTGCATGATACCGTATTCGTTCGACCGATACACCGTATCTTCATCTATGCCAATAGCTTGCATGCAAAGATTGTCCATATTGCACACGGGGTAACAAAATTGCAATCCGGGTATCACATGCCGCAAATAACCATTAAACAAATGGGTATTGGGTTCGGCGGTATGGGCCATTGGCCAATAAGTAAATACTGTAGCTACCTCGCTATAATCGAATTGTTGAAACTGCAATAACATTAAATCGTCTAAGCGCAATCGTTCTTTTGTGGGTATTTGAATACGCTCTTGCAGGTACTGTTTTCTTAACTGCGCTTTGGTCATAAGCCAAGGTGTTGGATTAATACAGGCCGTAACAATGCCGCTTGTTCAGCAACAAAATTGGCTGTAACCGGCTGACAATGTGGAATGCGCCCGATAATAGGATACCCGCTCCAATCGGCAATATCGTTTTCGTAGGATAAATATTGGTCGTTAAAAACCCAACCCAACACATCCAAGCCCATTTGCTTGCAAGCCATAGCTGTAAGCAATGAATGATTGATGCTGCCCAAATAATTGCGACTGACCAATATTACCTGCGCATTTAGCTGCCAAATGATATCGGCCACAAACTGTTCATTATTTACCGGCACCATCAAGCCCCCCGCCCCTTCTACTACCAACGGATTGCTGTATTGGCAATACCTGCTAGCGGCACTAGCAATAGCATCAATATCAATGATTTCGTTTTCTGCCTTTGCTGCAATGTGTGGCGATGCGGGCATAGACAATTTATACACCTCCGGAAAAAAATGGGTGTTGGCATTGGTTACCAAACCGGCTACTGTTGTAGCATCAGTACCGGTATCAAAACCGGCTTGTATGGGTTTCCAATAGTTGGCACCTAGTGCTTGCGTAATAATGGCGCTTGCCACTGTTTTGCCTACATCGGTTCCAATTCCCGTAATAAAAAGTGGCCTTTGCATAAAATAAGTTGAATATGATTACTCTACGGCAGTAAAAAAAGAAAACAAGGTGGTACCATAATTGCGTTGAAAACTAAATCCGCTAAAGGTATCGTAGGCATTGCGGGGTGTATGTTCCAAAACAAAAAAACCTCCGGGAGCAATCATTTTACGCGAAACAATTAAACGTGGCAATTCGTCAATTGGCCCAAGTGCGTAGGGTGGCCCGGCAAAAATAAAGTTGAATTGTTGATTGCAACCATTGATGTAATGAAACACGTCCATCTTAAAAACGGTGGCATTTTCAACGCCTAACGCTTTGATGTTTTTTTGAATAAACGATTGCATGACCGGATCTTTCTCAATAATTGTCAGTTTTGCTGCTCCTCTCGATGCCAACTCGTAGCTTATGCAGCCGGTACCGCCAAATAAATCCAATGTTTCAATGCCATCGAACGACATTCTATTTTGTAAAATATTGAACAAGCCCTCCTTAGCAATATCGGTAGTAGGTCGTGTATGTGGCATATTGGTTGGTGGCTGAATACGTCGGCCACCAAACTTGCCCGAAATTATCCTCATGGCAGGACATTAAAAAATGGCGTAAAATAATAATCCGGGTATTCGGCAAATGCCGCCGGCAGCGATTCGGTAGACGGTACTTTATCGAAAACGATATTGGTGAACACTTTTTTCAAATGCTCAAATAGCCACCCTTTGGTATCTATTGCTCCGGATAGTTCCACCTGCATATGGTCGGTTACCAAATTGAACTGTTTGGTGGCATTGATGAGGTAATACAACACATCTTCGGGACTATTAAACTCGTAAGACTGTACCAACAGCAACCGATTGTTTTGAACAATGGTTAAGGTGAAAAACCGTTTGTAGAATTGTAATTTGGCTACCAAAGAACGCATGGGTTTTCCGGGTTGCAATAAGTATTCTACAATGGTACTATGGGTATGCCTAGCACTTACCATCATCATATTGCCATTGACCATATCGTTGAGTTGCTTACTGATTTTGTAGGCGTTGTACATGGGTTCGGGCAATTGTAGCAAATCGGTTTTTATTACATCGGTAACCGAATCGCCGTGCATGGCATTTACAAAAATGGCGGCAGCTTCTTCGCTAAATTTATCTGCGGGAATCAGTACGGTTTCCGGAAACTGGAAAAATACGCGTGTATCTATATAACCGCGATCCAAAATTTTGCTCATGCTACGCACGGTAAAAAAAATATCGTACCATGAATGAAGGGTAGCATCAAAAGTAAACCATTCAAATGCGACAACTTTTTCTTTTCCGGCTGCTTGTTTAACCCAAGTTACCAAATGCGTGGCACTAATTTCTACCACAAGTTGATCGCTATTAAACGGAGTTTGGGCAGCGGCATCGCCATATATACTAATAAATTGTTCTACCATTATAAATTTGGTGGGGTATGAAAATTACTGCAATAATAAAAAATATACACGGTTGTTGCAAGATAAATAGTTTATGGCAATTAGATGCGCTAAACTTAGCACTTACCTGCTTACAAAGTCCACTTTTTAAAATGGGTATTCAGTAACCTTGGGCGCCTTACATCTATGTTTGTATTGATCTTTTCATAAGCAAAGAAATACCAAGATGACTACACAACATTCGCAATAGCCTTGGACTTACCGTGGTGCAACTAGCCAATTCTTTTAATGAATGGAATTGCTTTTTTCACAACTATCTTCTTGCTTTAAAAAACATTTCAAACTTGTCGCAGTTAGAAACTAAATCATCAAAGTACGCTTGATGTTTTTCTAGCAACTCCTTATAGTATTGATTGGTGGCAAAAAAAGCATCGTAGTTGCCTTGATAATTTTCATCATTTAGAAATTTAAACGTTATTCTGTTTCTTTCACATCTAATAACCATTCGTAAACACAAGGCTTTGAATTTGTCAGTTTTGGCATATTTTTTTGCGAGTAAATAATACTTTTTTGCTAAAATGCTTTGACGAAATTCTGCTTCATCTTCTATGACGGACAAATCATATCGTGACCATCCGAGCATTCTTCTCATTTCTGAAATGTTACCCTCTATGCCCATATTGTAGTATGCATTTGCTACTAAAAAATAATAAAAATCCCTGTCTTTTTCGTTATTGCTTGCTGCTTTATTCAGATAAGTAATCAGTTGTTTGGTTATAGTACATTTATTCAGACGAATTTTATCTAAGGGAGTGATGAATTTGGGCGTGTAATTCAAGTGGTAAAATGGGTTCTGATCGAACTTACCTTCTTCGTTACCCCACGCGGAATAAGTCCTAATCCAATAGTTATTTTCTAATTTTTCAAAAGTTGCTAGTGCTTTTTCCAATTTATTTTGTCGAATATATTTAGTGCCCAATAGGTCGTACAAACGTGGAATAATATCCCTTACAGATGCATATTTGAAAATTGCAAATGGCGCTTGATTGTTTTGGTTTTTTTGAATATCGTCAATTAAATCTTGTGTTTGTTCAGGTGTGTAAACGGCATCAGCATAGTCAAAATAATTCGTAAAATAGTCGCTATATGTGTGCTTTTTGTTTTTTGTTGATTTCCAAAAAACCGCCGAACTTTCGTTGAAAGAATAATCTAGTTTGGCATATAGCAAAGCTGCATCGGTGGTATTGCCCAAATACTCTAATTCTTTTCCTATTGCAAAAATAAAATGGGTATTCTTTTGATTGGCAATAATTGTCGATTGAATTTCAGTTGGAATAACAGCACTTCCATTTTTTTGTCTTGCGGTAATGGCTAATGCTTTGATAATTTGCAATTGAGTATGCAACTCGTTGTTGGTAGTTGACTTTTCTAATTGACTGGCCAAAGCCAAACATTCACTGTACTCTCGGGTAATGAAATGTAAATAGGCTTTGCAACATTGCAAAAGAAAAGGATTTTCTACTTTTTGTAAATCTACAGAATGTACAAACTGCAATACCTCTTTTGCATACAATCTGTCGCTCTCTGCTCTGTTGAGCGTTTGATGCGTTGAAGTGTCATAATGGTTTGATAAAGATGGTTCAAACAAGGTGTAATAAGGCGTAAACACGTAGTCTTCTATTTTGTTAATTTCCCGCAGCAACAAAATAGAAAGTCCATCAGAAGCCGGATTTAAAGCATATATTTTTTGAAGAAGCGGTAAAGCTTTTTCGGTTTTTTCAATTCCATAGAGTAAAAAAACATTTGCTTTTTCAAAGTTTGTTTTGGCTAATGGTAAAACTAGCTCAATAGGAACAGTTGAACTATAATTTTGGTGACATACAAAACGTTTATCTGGAGCATTGCTAAATACTTGGGCCAAATAAAAATTGGCTTTAGCATTGTTCTTTTCTGAGAAGCTTTTGAAGTACAAACTCCAATAGTATAAAATGTCTTTGTTCGATGATTTTTCAAATACATTGGCAAAAAGCGATTGAATGGTATCGAAATCATGATTGTACCAAGCCAAGCGGATTGCCAAAAAAGTATAGCGTCTTTTTAGTTTTGTATTTTGTAATTTATTGGCAAAGGCGATAGCGCTGTTCATTAACGCTGTTCGCTTAGGTATTGCAGCATACGTTGTACGTTCCCATGGATCCTCTTGCCACGAGTTAAAAAACTCGCAGTTCTTCGCAAATCGTAGATAGTTTAGCGCATCAGTATCTTTGTGCTTATATAAATATTCAATCATTTCGTTTTGCGATTGTTCATTTATAGCAGCCTCTTTCAATTGGTAAACCGCAATATCGATAGATGGTATATCCACTTTTTCTTGGCAATAATCAAACCACCATTTAATGTTTGGACCTTCATATTCTTTAGGCATCAAATCAACATTTGATGCAAATGATCCAGTTGAATAGAAAAAATTAGCATATGCTTTGTAGCCGAAAATTGCAGGATTGAAAAGCGAAATGCGTGTATCTTCCCCATAAGGATAGTAGCCACAGGCAAACAAATCGCTATTTGCTAAAATCAGTATAAAAAGTAGCAATTTCTTCATTGGTGAACGTATTGAGTTGTTTTTCGTCTAAATGAAACAGAGATACAGTAGTATTTTTATCAAAGTCAATATATTGTTTTAGTAAAGCGATAGCACTTTTAATTTTAGCAGCATCTGTTGCTTCATACTTGATTTTGTCGCCAACACGCAAGAAAGTATTGTTGATCACCGTATCTTTTGTAATGCGGTACCACATAGGTTTTTCCTGAGTCAGGATTGTTGGGATTTGTTTTGCATTGGTATATAAAACTGCCGAAAAACGCTCGTTATGGTATACCTGTGCCCAAGAATACGTTGGCAATGCAACATCTAGATGCTTTGGATAGTTGCGTGTATCTTTCAAATAACTTTTCAGTTCCGATAAATCAAGAATTGAGTTTTTGCTTGGGTTTTCCAATGGATTCAGCAAATTATAGCACATCAACATTACTTTATCAACGGGAGGAACACCCATTTTGTCCGGATATTTATAAGGGTACAACCTTAATGTGGCACTGATTTGTTTGCCGGATATGTTTTTTATTTGCTGCAAAAAATAAAAATAATTGTCTTTCGTTTTCGGTGTCCAATCGCAGTCCATCTGAAACTCAGTGATAGACACCTCTCTAAATTTTTCAGACTGATATTTATTGATTAAAAAATTAACGTTGTCGGCCAGCATATCCAAGTCCTTTTTCGAAGATTTCAGAAAAACTACATTTCGTAAGTACACCGTCGGCACAACAGCTTTGAACTTCAGATTACCTATTTGCCACAGGCTTAAACTTGTTTTCGCAATCGGGAGACTTCCCATTTCGTCATTGTAGTCTACTTCAAAAAACTTCACGTACAGTTTTTCTGTCTTGAGGCTGTCGCAAATTTGTTTTTCTTTATCAGACAAGTTCCATTCATCGCTTTTCCAATAATAAAAAGCACGCTCCACATGTTCGATTTTATTTTTACATGAAGCAACAGACAAAACAATCATTATAAATAACAATATTTTCATATATTTTTTTATTTCTTGGTTGTCTTGTTTTTGTATTGCGTACAACAAACAATGCTTGGTGATGGTGGAGCTTTGAGTTGTGTAGCCGTCTGCCGTAGAATAAAGATATAAAAATTGAGAATATATTGCTGTCGGTTGGTTGAGTTCAATTGAGCAGAAACCGATTTTCAAAAGTTTCAAACGTTGCAATAAGAATTGTGTAAAGCAGCACAATTGCCAACTCCTGCGTTAGCGGTATCGGGCTTAATTAAATTGTGATCAATTTATAAGTAAATTACTTTTAAATAGTCAATAACTAAACTCATTTTTCTGCCTGCCCCAAATCCAATTAAATTTCCAAAAAAAGGAGCGAAAGGCATTTGGTAAAATTGTGTGTTGTTTATAAAAAATGAATACATGTTACCCTTTTTTCTAACTATATAAACATTAAAGTCTTCAGGGTTAAGCATAGTTTTTTGTAATGAACCATTCATTATAGTACAACTACGCTGATTTTTACTAGTGCAGAGTTCTACAGAAGCAAATCCGTCTTTCGCAAAAGTAAAGTAATAACTGCTCATTGCCTCTCGTCCCCAAAAAAGCATGCTGTAATAGTTTTTATGATCGGGATTACCTCTTAAAATTTTTATTCTTGTTTCAATTTGAAAATCTTTTCGAGTATCAATTTTTACCTCTTGTTCTTCTCCATATGCATGACCTACAGCGGTTAAATAATAAAATCCACTGTCAATTCTTGATATTTCATCTTTATTATTAGCAACCTTCCAGTTATTTTTATTGTTATTAAAGTCATCAAAAAAAATAATACGACCTGTTGATGTATCCTGCAGTACATCTGCAATTGATTGCTTGGCACTAACTGTTTGACCAAAACAATTAATACCAATAAATAATGTAATAAATCCAATTAGCATTTTCATTTGTAAGTATTTTAGGTACTAGAATCGGTTTCGTGTTGGTGGCAGGCATTATTTCATAATAGTTGTAAAAGCCGGAGATTTAGTAAACTCTTTAAAAAGAAAATCTTTTGATAAATAGTCTGGTATAGGGCGGTTCTGTGTCCAAATATATTTACTGCCATTATCCAAATGGATTTTAAAACCAAAATAATTTATTGAGCAATCTATGTAAAGCAATTTGAGTTTTCTATCGCGTTCCTCTTTAAATGTCTGCAGATAATAAATGTTTTTGATTGCTTTTGCCATTTCTGTTTTGGCCTCGCATTTTCCGTAATATTCAAATAAAGTTGAAACAAAAAAGTTGGAAATCGCATTATATTTTAAGCTATCTAAATCGTAATAATCATTTGCTTTAAATATGTAAGGAGCTAAATTAATTATTGAACTGTCCTTTTTGTTTAAACCATAATAGCAAATAGCTTTTTTATACTGAAACTCCAATTTATTTGTCTGCCCGTAGCCCCCTTCACAAATTGGCTGTAATGGTTTAAATTCTTTTTTGGTGTAGTCCATGTAAATAATTGCTTTACTATATTTTTTCTGTTTGTAATAAATGTCAGCAAGTTTTGCACAAGAATAGGCTTGTCCAAAGTCAAAATCGAGCGTGTCGTTTTGGAAGTCAACATGTAAGCTTTCTAAAAAAAGTGATTCTGCTTGTGCTGTGTCGCCAATCTTTAGTAAAGTATTAGCTATTTTGTATAAGATTGATGCTTTTTTGTACTCAGGGAAAGTCGTTCTTAACTCTTGATAGCATTTCAAAGCTGAATCTAATTTTTTATCTGTATAAGTATAGTCGTATGCTTTGCTCAAAAGTAATTGAGGTGTCACTTGTGAACTTGCAACCTTAAAGGTCAAAAATGCTAATATGGTAAGGTAAAGTTTCATTAATGTTTGCCCCCAAGCTGGAAATATACCCAATTTTTCAATTATACAAATCATTGATATCCCAAAAAAACTTTTATTTACAAACACTTTTGGGCAATTCACTTCCAACAATCACCACTATACATTTCTCAACGTTGATACCGAATGCAACTGATACCATACCAAACAGATAGCATTGTTACATCAAAACACGGCACTTTTCCACCTACCCTGCTCACAAATTCTACCAACGTTTGTGCTACTTTTTTTGTGCTGAAAAAAATAGCACAAAATTGTGCGAACTTTTACAATGAATCCAATATCAGCACAAAAGGCGAATAGGGATTCTTCAGTTGTTTTTTATGGTTAGCCGTTTAAAAGGAACGGTTAGAATACCTGCTTAAAACAATTCCGGCATGGGGTTTTCCTCTTTTGGAGCGGGTTCCCAATGCATGGTCACTTGCGGATGTGCGTCCATGAGTTTGGCACCCACCGCCTTATAACCCATAACTTCTACCATATTGGCTATTTTGAATTTGGCTTTGCTTACATGCAATCCGTTGGGCACCGATACGGTTAAAATGGGTTCTTCCAAAGTGGTTACGCCTTCCAATCGGTTACCATTGCCCTCTTTGATGCACAAAAAGCGGTTGTTCATGGTAGTGGTTTCTATTTTAAATCGCTTGATGTTGAGTTGTTTTTTTTCATTATCAAGGTAAACGGCGGTAATCACTTTTTCGGGCACAAACTTTTCAATCAGGGCTATTTTTTCCGGTTCAAACCGTTGGGTAAGTTCTGTATTGGTTAGCTCGTATGTACCATCTTTATAAAAAACAATTAGGTTGTCATCTTCAAAACAGCCTAAATATTGCCCTTTTTCTTCTATGTTCAGTCGGCCAAATTTGTCATCAAACCACAATTTTCTGCCTGCTAGCGTACTTCGACCGGCTTCTTTAAACTTAATGGCTTTTACAGGGTATTTGGTTACAATATTTCCTTGGCTGCTGCGTCCTTTTATTTCCAATGATTCAAAAAAGTATTCAAAATCTTTGTGTTTGGCAGAACAGTTGGGACTCAGGGTTATTTTTAACACTTCGGCCTCGCCATTGGGATTGGCAGAAAAATAATGTACTTTGCTTTTATCGCTACCCTTTGTAAGGTCGTATTCCTTGTCGCGGGTAATGCCGGTAACATTGAATCGTTTACCATAACTGATACCCGAAGCGGCATCCAAATAAATCATGTTATAAGTGGTTCGCTCATCGTTTTTAATAAAAACGGCAGCGTAAATGATGTCTTTGCCAATAAAAACCTTCTCCCCTACTTTGACCACTTTCATGATACCACGCTTGGTAAATACAATGATGTCATCATATTCACTACACTCGGCAATAAACTCGTCTTTTTTAAGGCTTGTACCCACAAAGCCCTGTTCGCGACTCATGTAAATTTTGGTATTGGCAATAGCCACTTGCTGCACCTTGATGGTGTCGAATACTTTGATTTCGGTTTTTCGCTCTCTACCTTTACCAAACTTGTTCAATAAACTATTAAAATACGCAATTGAGAAATCAGTTAAATGTGCCAAATCGTGTTGCACTTGGTTGATTTCGGCCTCTATGTTTTTAATTTGATTAATTAAATCGTCTATATCCAATTTATAAATGCGGCGCACCGGTTTTTCGGTCAGTTTGAGCACATCCTCACGTACCACTTGCCTTTTAAGCAAGGGCTGAAACGGTACAAATGCTTTTTCAATGGCTTGAATTACTTTATCCCAAGTTTCATGTTTTTTCTCTAATTCTTTGTATATTTTCTCTTCGAAAAATATTTTCTCAAGCGAGGTGTAATGCCACTTGTCGTTCAGTTCTGCAAGTCTGATTTCGAGCTCTTTTTGCAGCAACGCTTTGGTATTGTTCACAGAAGCCGTCAGCAACTCCGACGCGGTAATAAATCGGGGTTTATTTTCTTCAATTACACAGGCATTGGGCGAAATACTTACTTCGCAATCGGTGAATGCATATAACGCATCGATGGTAATATCGGGGCTAATGCCGGGGGCTAAGTCCACTTGTATTTCCACATTTTTACCGGTAAACTCGGTTAGTTTTTTAATTTTTATTTTGCCCTGTTCGTTGGCTTTAGTAATGCTTTCGCACAATTGCGATACCGTAACGCCATACGGCACATCGCGAATCATCAAGCTTTTTTTATCAAGTTCCTCTATTTTACAGCGCACTTTTACCTTGCCGCCTCGTTTGCCATCGTTGTAGTTGCTTACATCTACCAAGCCTCCTGTTTGAAAATCTGGGAACAATTCAAATGGAAGTCCTTTTAAGTAATTGATGGCTGCTTCGCAAATTTCTACAAAGTTGTGCGGCAATATTTTGGTAGACAACCCCACGGCTATCCCATCGGCCCCTTGCGCAAGCAGCAGCGGAAACTTCATGGGCAGGGTGATGGGTTCATTTTTTCGGCCATCGTAACTCAATTGCCATTGGGTGGTTTTGGCATTGAAAGCCACTTCGAGGGCAAATTTGCTCAATCGGGCTTCTATGTACCTTGGTGCTGCTGCGGCATCGCCGGTACGAATATCGCCCCAGTTACCTTGTGTATCGATCAGTAAATCTTTTTGCCCCATGTTTACCAATGCATCGCCAATACTTGCATCGCCATGCGGATGGTATTGCATAGACTGCCCAATAATGTTGGCCACTTTGTTAAAACGGCCATCATCCATTTCTTTCATGGCATGTAAAATACGACGCTGAACGGGCTTAAGGCCATCTTCCAAGGCAGGAACAGCCCGCTCCAATATTACATATGATGCATAATCTAAAAACCAGGATTTGTACTGCCCTTGTACACCTGTTTCGTTTTCGTAAACCCTATTTTCTTCTTTTTCCTTTGCCATATGTTGTATTTAATAATCGAGAACCATCAAAGGGATCAACTAAAATTATTTTAAAATATTGAGAAGCTGTTTGAATTATTTATTCGATATTCCTGATGGCATTTTGTTGGGCTGCAACTTTGTTGGATTTTTCGCCTTAGGCGTTTAGACTATGGCCGCAAAATCCGCCTCGTTTCGCTCTAAAAATACCGCTCATTCATTCTGAACAATCAACACAAACTGCTTCTGAAACGACAAGTTTGGGTTACTTATTGCCTTTTGGGTGCAGTCAATCTATGGATTAGCTGCCCAAAGGTTGTAACTTGAAGGGCTGCCGGATGGTAGGCAAGTAGCCCACAGCCCAACAACCGCAGGGCGATTGGGCGAGGACTACAGCCTAACCAGCCGGAACGAATGCCGCCCAAAGAACTGAACCACCACAGCCCCAATCGTTTATTCTTCGTACAATTCGAGTGGTTGTTCATCGGGATCGTTGAAAAAAGTAAACTTTTTACCCGTTAGGTCATCTATTCTAACGGCTTGCACTGCCACCCCATGTTTTTGCAAATGCTGAACCCATTCGTCAATGTTGCTTACTGCAAAAGCTAGGTGGCGTAGGCCGCGTGCTTCGGGGTAAGAGGCCCTTAAACGACTATCGGGGAACGAAAACAATTCTATTTGATAGGTATTGTTAACAAGCAAATCGAGTTTGTACGAGTTGCGCTCCGCGCGAAATGTTTCGGCCAAAATGGTAAATCCCAACACTTCGGTATAAAAATGCTTGCTTACAGCATAATTGCCCGCAATGATGGCGATGTGATGGATGCGATTGATGGTCATTCAAGTGCTTATTTATGTATAGAATAAAACTTTTTCAATGTATGTAGGGCTATAGGGTTGGTTAGTGTTCCCAACAACCAATTATCTGTTTGCCAAACGGGTTGAATACCCAAAGTAGCACATTGCGCAGCGCTACTGAACGATTGTTGGGCTTCCTGCAAATGTCCGTAAAGTGGCAAAAGTACCCAATAGTTGGTATCGGCTTTTAGCACAGCAGGAATTTGGGCGGTATCCACACTTTTAAACTGCCAATTGGTAAGTTGGTAGTGCGAAGCAAACAAACTGATATCGGCAGTAATTTGATTGCCCGTATATACCACCGATGGCTTGGTTTGCTTAAAAACCGGCAATTGCATAATTTGAATATGTTGTTGATACAAGATTGGCATGGGCTTTCTTAAATCGGCCACCGGTACTACCAAAACAAGCAACAAAGCCGCAAATACATAATATTTTTTTACTTTTCGCCGTACCTTCAGGTTACCCAATTGCTGCACAACCAAGTGCAAACCCAAAATGACCGCCGCCCCAAAATACAACCATTTAGTGCCACCCCCGGCATTAGAAAGACCACATAAGCACCCGCTTATGGCGTAACAAACAGGCAGCATCCACCACCTAGCCGGATGTTGGTGATAAGCCAAAAGCATATATGACGCTGCGATGCATGCAAAAGGCATTATAAAGTAAAAATGTCGAGGATCGTTGCACAAAGGCACATACTCCTTAAGGGAAACCGACATAAAATTGCTTGATAGCAACAACACTACAAAAGCTGTCACCAAACGTTTTTCGTGCGTTTGTGCTGAGGAGAAAATTTGGTTGCGGCAACCAAATGCCCAACATGCCGGCAAGAAATACAGTGCATTGCCATTTAATAAAAAGGCTTGCCACAATTGGTAACCAATGCGTTGCAGGGTAACCGTTAGCGGCAACAAATGGTAGCTGCACTCGTTGAGGTAAGCATTTTGTTCCAATACCTTTAATCGATACCAAGGGTTACCGGTGTACCATGCAAACATGCCCAAATAGACGACCATGCCACACACACACAACAGCACAGCTAACCACCAAAAGTGGTGTTTTTGTTTTTGTAGTACATCGGTAGTCAATAACCAAATCCATAAAGGAATGGTGATCACAATGGTTTCTTTGGTGATGACTGCCCACAGTAGCGCCCCCGCAAAGCCAACAGCATACGACCAACGCTTTGCGCCGTTGTTACTCTTAGCATAAATGGTATATGCCACCGCCACACATGCCGCCACACCCACATCGGCCAAAACACGATGGGCAAAAAAAACCGTGCTATAATTGAAAAAAAACAAAAACAATGCTAGCCCATACTGCGCTAGATTGGCGTTGGCCATTAACCACTTGATACAATAAGCCGTTAGGCCAATAGCAATGAGGGAACCGCAACAAGTGGCCAACAAATTCAATCCTAGTACTTTAATACAAACAGCCGTAAGCACAATGGTACCCCATCGTAAAGCAAAATGGTCGTTGGTAAGCACCGGCAGCTGACCATGATTAGCCAATTGAACAGCATAACGAATATAATTTAAGTCGTCGTTGTTGTAAAAGCTTAAGAAAACCGACTGAATGTGGAACAACAAGCACAACAAGCCGCAAGCGATGAGCAAATGCTTGAAATAAGGTTGTTGGATAAATACTTGCAGCCAATGCTTATTCAAGAGAAATCACGTTTATGAGTTTCGATTATGCGAGTTGTATGGTCATGTCTTTCCAATCTTTCTTAGTATGCTCTACCACAAGCACTTTTGAAGTAGCAACAAGCGCATTGAGTCGCCATATCCAAAAAGTATCCTCAATGGGCAAAGGATATTTGTTGGTAAACGTTTGGAGTACTTTATACATTTTCTGTGGCTCGGCACTAAGACATTCCATGATTTGCTTATCGAAGTAATTGGCATTTTTGCCGACTATTTTTTTGCCACCCTCCAACAAACGCAGTACTGCATTTTCGGCACAGAGTTTAGCCCATTCTTCGGGATCTAGTTCAAACTCACTAGCGGTGATACAACGCGCCAATTTTTTGGCTTTCAGAAATTCCTTGGGTTGAATTTCGCCAAGTTGTGTAGGATAAAACAAGGCCCCTTTTTCGTTAAAAAAAGGTAAGTTGTTTAAATACAACACTTGAATACGCCCTTGAAACGATGCTAACTGACCCACTAACCAATAATAACCACACACATCGCGGGTATTTTGCGCCATCCA
>Ga0114938_1000812_pt1 | contig 22620 bp, 19 predicted proteins | sample AshMeaBigSpring_FD_88675 | JGI IMG/M metagenome (GOLD analysis project Ga0114938, IMG submission 88675) | Groundwater microbial communities from Big Spring, Nevada to study Microbial Dark Matter (Phase II) - Ash Meadows Big Spring | ecosystem: Environmental > Aquatic > Deep subsurface >...
GAGACACCACACCGAGCCACGGCGTTTCCATCCAATCAGCGAGGATGAAACAGCCGGCGAGGATCATGAATGCCACGATGGTTTGGGTCTTGGAACCGGCATGGTAAATTTCGCCAAGACTCTCGGCGCATTCGACGGTCCTGGCGTTTGGCTCGGTGTTCATGGTGGGGAATCCGAATTTCACATCGTGAAGGCATGAAGGAAGATCCTGCCTGTCCGCTCGTCCACCGCGATCCAGCCGTGGTTGCGACCGGTGAGGGAATGCGGGCTGTAAAATTTCAAAAGGTTGAGGTCGGAGGCCTGGAACCACCATGAGCATGGCGTTTTGCCTGGGCTGGAAAAACTGACCGGCTGATTGTGGGATTCGAGCGGTGCGAGGGTAGCGGTCCATTTTTCGAGATCACGGATCGGCACCGTGAAAGCGGCGAACAGGGAGAAGTCTGATGGGCCGAGGGTCCCATCGCCGGTTTGTTCTTCGAACAACCACGCATCGGAGATCGGGCCGGGAAGAGCGGGTGCGTGCTTGAGAAGAAACGCTTCCACCTTCGCGGCGCGCTTGGCGGGAGTGCCGCTGATTTCAAAGATTCTGACGGAGGCCTCGCGTTTTCCGCAGGAGGGGAAACCTACGCCTACGATGAGTGCGAGGGCAAGAATCGATCTACGCCAAAGACGGAAAGCTCTCACAGCCTGCGGGATTCGATGTGGATGCCCGGAGCGGGATTTTCCTTGAGGTCGCTGGACCAGAGGAAGCGTTCGCCATCGAGGATCACGCGGCCGCCGTTTTCAGTGCGGACGGTGACGGCGTGGCCGGCGACTTCGATCTTCTGACCGCTGAAGGTGATGATCTCGCGGCAGCCGCGCGGTTCGCAGATGGTGAGGGCGAGCGGCTTGCCGGGTGTGGCGTAGGGTTCGTCGGCGAGGGAGAGTTCGATGCCGTGGCCGTCCTGGATGATGGCTTTGACCTGGTTCGGGTAGAGGGCGGAGAACTCGCGCAGGATCACCGAGGCGGCGTCTTCCTCGCGGGCGACGGATGGTGACGTGGTGTTGCCCGCGGGTCTGGGAGGATCAAGCGCCAGCCATGCGAGAGCGATGCAGGCGGCTGCGGCCAAGGGCCAGAGCAGCCACGTTGCGATGCGGGGCGCCCGATTTCCGCGGATGGCGGCCATGCGCTCCTTGCCCGCCCGGAGGATGGCGACCTCCGTGGCGGGAGCGACGACGACATCCGCCTCGCGAAGCCGGGCGAGGGCGTGGATCAGCTCCGGCGGCACGCGCTCCGCTCCGGAGGGTTCGTGGTGGTTTTCCGGTTTCATGGTCCTATGGGTTCAGCCTGGGAACGGTGTGTTAGGTTCAACGGGAGAAATATTCGCGGGTTTTCGGGTCCTCGCGTAGGTGGTTGAGCGCGTGGTGGAGGCGGGATTTGGCGGTGCCGAGCGGGATGCCTGCGGCCTCGGCGATCTCGGCCATGCTCAAGCCATCGACAAAGCGGAGCAGGAGAATCTCCCGGTGGTCCTCGCTCAGGCCGGCGAGCACGGCGTCGAAGTCCCCGCTGTTGCCCGAAGCACCTTCAGGAGCGATAAGGTGATCGAGCACGCCCTGCCCTTCGCTTCCGGACTGGAATCTCGCGACCTTGGCGATGGCGTTGAGCGAGAGGTTTTTCACGGCCGGATAGAGGAAGGTCTTGAGCTGCGAGGTGAGGACGAAACCGGGGAACTTCTTCAGGAAATAGAGGAAGGTTTCCTGAAGCACATCGTTGGCGAGCGAGTCGCAGCCGGTGAATTTGCGGGCCAGCGCGGCGACCCAATCGCGGTGGCGGTGGTAGAGCATCTCGAATGCCGCCTCGTCTCCGGAGTTCATCGCGGCGACGAGATCGAGGTCGCTGGCGGAATCCTGTTTCTCTGGCGGGGACAAGGAAATGGGCTTTCGGGTTGGGAGCAGGATTCCGCGCCGCGCGCCCGGAGTCCAACCATTCAGCATGCGGGAGCGGGAAAAGGTTCACCGCGACCCGGATATTTTCCGGGGCCGCTCCCTCACACCAGCTGCGTCTCGACGAGGAAGCGGTAGGTGCCGCCGTGGTCGATGAGTTCCTCGTGAGTGCCGCTCTCGACGATACGGCCGTGATTGAAGACAAGGATTTTATCGGCGTGGCGGACGGTGGAGAGCCGGTGGGCGATGACCAGGCTGGTGCGGCCGGCCATGAGGCGTTCGAGCGCTTCGTTGACGAGGCGTTCGCTCTCGGAGTCGAGGGCGGAGGTGGCCTCGTCGAGCAGGAGGATGCGCGGATCGGCGAGGATGGCGCGGGCGATGGCGATGCGCTGGCGCTGGCCGCCGGAGAGCTTGGTGCCTCGGGGGCCGACGAGGGTTTCGTAGCCCTCGGGAAGCGCCGCGATGAAGTCGTGGGCGTTCGCCTGCCGTGCGGCCTCCTCGACTTCCGCGAGGGTTGCGCCGGGTTTGCCATATTCGATGTTCTCGCGGATGCTGCCGCCGAAGAGCAGGACTTCCTGCGGTACGATGGCCATTTGCGAGCGGATGGCCTCAAGCGAGAGCGAGGAGGCGGGGCGGTTGTCGAAGAGGATCTGGCCGGTCTCCGGCTTGTTGAAGCCGAGGATGAGTGAGAAAACCGTGGATTTCCCCGCGCCGGAGGGTCCGACCAGCGCCACCCGCTGGCCGGGGGTGATGAGGAAATCCAGATTGCGCAGCACCTGCACATCCGGCCGCGAGGGGTAGCGGAAGGAAACGTCCGCGAAGGAGAGATAGCCGCCGAGTTTGGCGGAGGGATCGCCATCGGATCGTTCGGGTGTTAGATCGAGCAGTTCTCGCAGGCGTTCGGTGGCTCCGGCGGTTTGCTGGAACTGGGAGATGATTTCCGGAAACGAGCCGAGCGAGGCGCCGACGAAGATCGAGAAGAGGATGAAGTAGGCGAAGTTCTCCCAACTGATCTGGTCGGTGGCGAGCATGCGCGCGCCATGCCATGCGACGAAGGCGATGGTGCCGAACAGCGCGAAGATGATGAAGGCCAGGAAGCCCGCGCGGTTCTTCGCACCGCGTTTCGTCACGTCGAGGAACGATTCGAGCGCGCGCGAGTAGCGGCCGTGTTCGAAGGGCTCGTTGGTGAAGGCCTTCACGTCGGCGATGCCCTGCACGGTTTCCTCGATGACGGTGCCGGCCTCGGCGAGCGAGTCCTGGGCGGCTTTGGAGTATCCGCGGACTTTCCTGCCGAAGAAGGCGATGGCCAGCACCACGACCGGCACGCTGCCGAGCATGATGAGCGAAAGTTTCCACGAAGCCACGAAGATGAAGATCAGGCCGCCGACGAGGATCACGCTCTGGCGCACGGCCTGCGGCACCGTGTTGAGCAGCGTCTCGCGGACCACGCCGAGGTCGGCGGAGACGCGGTTGCTGAGCGCCCCGGCGCGTTGTTCCTGGAAGAAGGACATCGGCAGGCGGACCAGGTGGGAGAAGAGATCGCGGCGCAGGCGGTTGAGCGCGGACTCGCCGGAGCGGATGAATCCCTGCACGCGGAAAAACGCCACACAGGCCTGCAGCGCGAGCACGGCGACGAGTTGGAGGACGATGCGGTTGGAATCCGCGAGAACCTCCTGCGCGGGGCGGGCGTGCTTGAGCGCGTCCGACGGGCTGCCGACGAGTTTCCCGAGGAAATACGGGAAGGCGAGCGAGAGCATGGCGGTGAGGAACAAGGCCGCCAACGAGGGAAGGAACACCGCCTTTTCCGCCATGAGATAGCCGAGGACCCACCGGTGGGAGGAGATGGATTTCTTCGGCTTCGGCTCGGACATGGGCGGATGGGAAACGATCCGGGCGACGGCGTCAACCGCGGGAAAAATCCGCGGGCGCGTTTCGTTTGGCTTGCACATTCCGACCGAGACGGCCAATCAGGGAGCCATGTTCGGAAAAGCGGCCGTGGCCACACTGTTTCCCCTCCTGTTCCAGACGGCGCGGGCGGTGGTGGTGCTGTCCGGCGCGGCCAATGACACCGCGCCTCCCGGCCAGCCGTATTTTGGCAATCTCGGGACCGTCAACGGTGCCTCGGCGATCTATCTGGGCGACCGCTGGGTGATGACCGCGGCCCACGTCGCCAACGTGCTGCCCGCCGGCGCCACGTTTTCCGGGACCACCTACGCCACCGCCGCAGGAACCTTCCACCGCCTGAACAACCCGACCGGCTCGGGGCTTTCCACGCTCACCGACATCGTGCTGTTCCGGCTCGGTGTGGATCCCGGGTTGCCCGCTCTGACCATCGCCAACGCCGCGCCCACCGTGGGTGATCCAGTGATGATGATCGGTGCCGGACGCCAGCAGGAGGCCGCAAAATCCTATTGGCAGGTCTCCGGCAGCACCTGGACGGAGCTGTCGCCGCCGAACTCCTCGATCACGCACTTCGGCTACGAAACCACCGGCACCTACAGCCCTCGCTGGGGGATGAATGACATCGGCGAGGTGGCTCAGGACATCTCCTACGGCCATGGTGACGTGCACTCGTTTTTCACCTCGTTCGATGACGGGGCACATCTTCACGAAGCCCAGGCGGTCAGCGGGGATTCCGGCGGAGCGGTGCTTTTCCACAACGGCGCGGACTGGGTGCTCACCGGGATGATGGTGGCCGTGGCAACCTTCACCAACCAGCCGGGCGGAGCCGACACCGCCGTGGTTGGAAACATCACCGCGGCCGCGGACCTGGCTTTCTATCAGGAGCGGATCTACGAGGTCATTCCGGAACCCTCCACTGTGGCGCTGGTCATGTCGGGGATGTTGGTTTTCGCCCGCCGCCCGCGGCGCTCACTCGCCCTCCACCCGCGCGAGAATCCATAACAGGTCCGCCAGCTTGTTGAAAAACAGGCGAACCTCCTCCGGCACCGGCTCGCCGGATTCGTGCAGCGCGAGGATGCTCCTTTCCGCCCTACGGGCCACCGATCTCGCGAAATCCACGCCCGCCCGCGCCAGACAACCTTCCGCGCCCGGCCTCGCCCAGCCGGTGAAACGGATGCCCCGCGCCTCGTATTTCCGCGCCTCGCCGAGCACCCACTCGACGTCCGCCATCCCGATCAGCGGAAATTTCGTCTCCCGGTAGCGCGCCTCGTCCTCCGGCAAGGTGGCGAGCTGGCCCATCAGTCCGATGAGCTTTTCCTGAAGCGTGTCGATCAGGGCGACCCACTCGGCATTGGCTCCGGAGGCGCGCGCCATGCCGAGCGCGGCGTTGAGTTCATCCACGCAACCGAGCGCGTCGATGCGCGGGGCGGTTTTCGAAATGCGCCTGCCGAACAGCAGATCGGTCTCCCCGTGGTCCCCGCGGCCGGTGATGATGCTCATGCGCGGAAGCGTAGGCGGGGGAAATTTCAATGTCCATCCGGGGATGAATCCCGCCGGCCGAAACCGCGGGCCTCTCCCCCGCCCCGCCGGGTTCACAAGCGCCGGAGGAGATCGGCCAGGTACGGCATCATCTGCTTCTTCCGCGAGAGCACGCCGCTCATTTCGAAGAGGTTCTCCCCGGCCTTGGGATAAGTGATGGCCCCGATGATCTTCTCCTCGCCCGAGCACAGCAGAAGGCTGGTGCTGCTCGTGATGTCGGTCACCATGAGGCAACTGAAATGGCATCCCGCCTCCTCCCGCGCGCGGTCGAGTTCCGCGGCGAGTTCCCGGCTGATGGCCTTGAAGGCATCAAAGCCGACGGTTTCCATCTGGCTCACGCTGAGTTTCCAGCCGCTCTCCTCATAAAACTTAAGGTCCTGGCGGATGATCGTCTGCGGATCCACGCCCTCGACCGCGCAACCCGCCGAGAACATCTTCGAGCCGAACGACCGCAGGTCCTCGCCGGCGATGCCCGCCAACCAGTCCGCCATGTCGTGATCGAGCGGCGTCGTTGTGGGCGATTGGAGGATCACCGTGTCCGACAGGATGGCCGCCAGCATCAACCCGGCAATGGCGGGCGGCGGCTCGCGGCGGGCGTTGCGGTAGAGCTCGGCGATGATCGTGGAGGTGCAGCCCACGACTTTGTTGATGAAGGTGATCGGCTGGTCCGTGCTGCGATAACCGAGCCGGTGGTGATCGATGATCTCCTCGACATCCGCCTCCTCCACACCATCGACCGCCTGCGACAGCTCGTTGTGATCCACGAGCGCCACCCGGAAACGCCACTGGGTGAGGAAACTCATGCGAGTGATGACTCCGGAGATGAAGCCCCCGTCATCCACCACCATGAAGCCGCCCTCGTTGGACTTGCGGATTTCCCTCCGCACCTCGCGGACCAGATCATGCGGCTTGAAGGTCGGCTGCCCGCGCTCGATGAGATCCCGCAGCGGCCTTGCAAGAACGATGCCCACGGCCACGTCCAGCGGGTGTCGCGGCGTGGCGAGCACACAGGCGGCACGGCCGCGCAATGCACTCGCGGCAGCGTCGGCGAGAGAGTCCGTGCCACAGACCACGATCACCTCCGCCCCTTTTTCGCAGGCCTCGACCAAGCCTGTTTCACGGGCGTCCGGCAGCACGGCGAGCAAGGGAAGTTCGGCGGTCGGAGGGAATGCACCGAGCCCCGCCAACCAGAACCTGCCTTGAAAATCGGCGGGGGCCTGACCGGAAACCACCTGTCCTTCGATCGATTCCACGAAGCGCTGGAACCGGATGGAAACCTCCGGGTTCCGGCACAAGTCCGCGATGTCCTTCGGCAGGTCCGCAAGCCGCAGCGCGGAGACCCTGCCTTCGTATCTGCCGCCCTCCCCCGTCACCGGGAGAAAGGCGAAACGCCGCTGCGTGAGAATCTCCCGCGCCGCGCCAAGGGTGTCGTCCCCGGTCAACGTGAGCAGGTCCCGTCCCTGGATCATGATGTCCTCCAGCTTGGGAAGCAGCGTGGTGAGCAAGCGCGGTTCCCTCACCCCGAAGTGATCGAGCACGAAGCGGGTCTGTGGATTGAGGTTTCCAGCGCGGTAGGGCACGGCAGGGACGCCCGCCACCTCCTGTTTGTAGTGGGCGTAGGCGATCGCGGAGCAGATCGAGTCCGTATCGGGGTTCTTGTGCCCGATGACCATCAGGGCTTGTTCATGGGTTGGCATGCGGTTCCTGTGTGGTGAAATTCCCTCCGATCCGGGATCCTGCGAGGCTGGGACCGGCCGCGCCGGGTGGCAAACGGATTTTCACGCCAGCATCACGCGTGCCGGTTTGCGGAGCGTGTTCGCAGCTTGACCGGACCACGACGGAAGCCAAGGTCCCTCTCATCCATGAAGAAGTTCCTCGTCCTCCTGCCCTTTGTCCTGGCGGCCACGGTCCAGTGCACCACTCCCGGCTCCCCCGCGGCGAAGCCTCTCGCGTTCGTCACGGATTCCAGCCCCGCCTCCGCCGCCGTGGATCTTCAGGAGGTCGCGCTGACCTTCCCACAATGCTTCGAGAATCCCGACAAAGAGGCCGTCCGCCGCAACCTCGACTCCTATGCCATCACCCGCGGTCCTGACCGGTGGTCCCTTGCAGGCGACGGCGCGCAACATCCCGTCACGATCACCCGCCTGACCGCGGAAGGCGTGAGTCCCGTCAGGATCCGCATCGTCACCGGCCCTTCGGAAACGGACCCTCGCAAGGACGATTCCACCTACGAGCGAACCGAGACCGGCTGGAAACTGCTCGAACACCGGCGGTATTGAGGCCGGGACGGCGGGTCACTTTTTTCCCCGCGGCGGCGGGGGCTTCCGGGGCGGCCGCGCCGCAGGCTTCGCGGCCTTTTTCGCCTCCATTTCGCGCGTGCGCTTCCGCCAGTCGCGGCGCGGTGGTGCCTCGCCGGGTTTGCGGGCCGGAACCGCGGCGTGGTAATCGAAGCCTTTCAACCGTTTCTTCGCGAGGCGCCGGCCGATGGTGAGTTCGAGGATGCCGAGCAGGTTGAGATCCTCCTTGGGGACGAAACTGATCGCCTCGCCACTCGCCTCCGCCCGCCCGGTGCGGCCGATGCGGTGCACGTAGTCTTCCGGATTGACCGGAAAATCGTAGTTCACGACCTGCGTGACGCCGTCGATATCGATGCCGCGCGCGACAATGTCCGTGGCGACGAGCACCTGGACTTTTCCGTCCTTGAAGTCCTGCAGCGCCTTGAGCCGTTGCTCCTGCGAGCGACTGGAGTGCAGTCTGGCGACCATCACCCGCGCGGATTGAAGGAACTCGGTGAGCCGGTTCGCGCCATCCTTCATCCGGACGAACACGAGGACGCGCTTGAAACCGGGTTGGCGGAGGAGCTCCAGCAGCAGCGCGCCTTTCAAATGGGCCGGCACCTCATAGACGCATTGGTCCACCGTGTCCGCGGGATTCGCGCGTTTGCCGATCTGGACCATTTTCGGTTGGTATTGGAACCGGCGCGCGAGGGACTCGACCTCCTTGGGAAAGGTGGCGGAGAACATGAGCGTCTGCCGGCGTTTCGGCAGCCCGCCGATGATCTTCTCGATATCCGGCAGGAAACCCATGTCGAGCATGCGGTCCGCTTCATCGAGGACGAGCATTTCAAGCGCGCTGAAATCCAGCCTCAGACGTCCGATGAGATCGAGCAGACGCCCGGGCGTGGCGACGACGATCTGAACGCCCCTTTGGAGTGCCCTGATCTGCGCCTCCTCCTCCACCCCGCCGAAGATGGCGGCCACGCGGATGGGCAGGCCGTCGCCGTAGGTGCGGATGTTTTCCATGATCTGCACGGCGAGTTCCCGGGTGGGGGCGAGAATGAGCGCCTTGGCACGGCGCGGCTGGTCCGGGCGGTGGGAAAGCAGCAGGCGTTGGAGCATCGGCAGCACGAAGGCTGCGGTCTTGCCGGTTCCGGTCTGGGCGATGGCGATCAGGTCATGCCCCTGCATCACCTTGGGAATGGAGACGGACTGCACCGGCGTCGGGCGGGTGTATCCCGCCTTGCGGATGGCGCGGAGCATCTCGTTCCCGAGTCCGAATTTGCTGAACGGCATGCGGGGATTCTAAGATGCCCAAAGCGGCGGTGGCACGGAATTAAATCCGGAATCGAACGACCTCCTGCGCCGCCGGTTCTTGGCTGGACATGGCTTCCTCAGCACCTAGACCAGTCAAAGCCATGACCGACATCAATCGACGGCAATTTCTCGGGACCGCAGCCGCCACCACGCTCGCCCTGAATCCTCTCGGAACCCGGGCCGCCCAGGCAAGCGTGGAAACACGCGGCCTCAAGCTGGGGCTGATCGGCTGCGGCTGGTATGGAATGGTCGATCTGAAGGCGGCGTTCCAAGTCGGGGGCGTCGAAGTCTCCGCGCTCTGCGACGTCGATTCCGATCACCTCGCCAAGAGCGCGGAAGAGGTGGAGAAACTCCAGGGAAAGCGGCCCGCGACCTTCAAGCACCATGAGGATCTGCTCAAGGTCCCGGGGCTGGATGCGGTGATCATCGCGACGCCCCCGCAGTGGCACGCGCTGCCCTTCATCGCGGCGCTCGAACGCGGGCTGGATGTTTATTGCGAAAAGCCTCTCGCTTACGACGTGCGTGAGGGCCGCGCCATGGTGGAGGCGGCGGAGAAAAGCGGCCGCATCGTGCAGATCGGTTTCCAGCGCCGCAAGTCCGCAGGCATTTCCCAGGCCCGCGACTACATCGCAGGCGGCCACGCGGGACGCATCATCCAGGCGGAGGCGCAAATCCATTACAAGGCCGATCTCAAGGACGCCACTCCGCAGGATGCGCCGGCATCCCTGGACTGGGACCTCTGGTGCGGTCCCGGACCGAAGATTCCCTACAGCCCGCAGGTGGGGCACATGAACTGGCGCCTGGAGCAGACCAGCGGGCACGGCCATCTGGTGGATTGGGGAATTCATTGGATCGACGCCGCCCGCTGGATTCTCGGCGCATCGACCCCCAATCATGTCTCGGCCGTGGGAGGCCTCTACCGCTTGAAGGGAGGCATCACCACACCGGACATCCTGACCGCCCACTTCGATTTTGAACCGTGCCCGGTCACGTGGCACCACCGCATCTGGGGTGCGCGCGAGTACAGCCCCGAAACCTCGAACGGCATTTTCTTCCACGGCGAGAAGGAAACGGTGTTCGCCACGGACGACCGATGGATCGTGGTCCCGCAGGAAAAGAACGGGGAACGGCGCGTGCACGAGGCGAAGTCCGATGCGGGGAGGCTCCACATGGCCGAATTCCTCGAATGCGTCCGCACCCGCAAGGCACCGGCCGCCACCGTGGAGGATGCGCATTTCTCCACCTCGTCGGCGCAACTCGCGATGATCGCCTACGAGACCGGATGCCGGATCGAATGGGACGGCGGTGCTGAGCGGATCCTGGGAAATGACGCGGCCGCCAGACTCCTCAAGCGAGATTACCGGGCTCCGTGGCAGCATCCATGGCGCGGTTGACGGCGATCCGCGGCGGCAAGATTCCGGGATGCGGACGAGGCCCGCCGACGGATTGATAGAATTGACGGAATCCGCCCCGCCGGGGCAAATGCCGCGATGATTTCCGCGTCCATGAAGCCGTTTCTCTCCCGTCTCGCCCGCTTGTGCTGCATCGTGATCCCGCTGTTCTGCGGTGCCTGCACGATGATTCCGGAACTCGGCGCGCTTGCCGACAAGGGCGGCACACGGAACCGCCGGATCGTCGTCAAACTCCGCGAACAGAAGGCCTATCTCTACCATCATCGGGAACTGGTGGCGGTGTCCCCCATTTCCTCCGGCCGCGAGGGAAAAAGAACCCCGACCGGCCGCTTCTCCGTCATTGAGAAGGATGCCGACCACCGTTCGTCGTTCTATGGCAACTACGTCAGAAGCGGCAGGATCGTGAAGGAGAACATCGATGTCCGCAAAGGCGGCCGCCCGCCCGGCGCGAAGTTCGAGGGCGTGCCGATGCCATATTTCCTGCGCTTCAGCGGAGCCTACGGCCTGCACGCCGGGAAGATTCCCGGATACCCGGCCTCCAGCGGCTGCGTCCGGCTGCCCAAGCGCCAGGCCAAGCGTTTCTACGACGCCGTCCGCGTGGGCACGCCGGTCATCGTGCAGCACTGAGCGCCTACATCCGCGCGAACACCAGCCCGGTTCGTGACGGGCTGTAAACCTTCATGATGCCATCGGCGTCCACCGGATAGTGGAACGCGTGGTCCACCCGGCCGTGTCCGCCGAAGTCGATCTCGTCGGTATCCAGCAGAAGCTCGCGGGTTTCCATGCCGGGCACGCGGATCGGATAACCGAAGAGCGAGCTGCCGATGGAGAAGTTGAAGACGAAGATCAGGTTGGCGCGCTCGGCGACGAGGATCTTCGGCCCGTGGTCGATGTGGAGGACCTGCGCGGGCGGCGTGGCGAGCAGATTGGTTTTCCGCGCGAAGTCCATCAACTCGCGGTCGAAGTCGGCGAGCCAGTGGTATTTCAGGTCCGGATTGTCCACGAGCGACCACTGGCGGCGGCAGTAGTGGAACGACCAGCCGTTGCCCTCGCGCGGGAAATCGAGCCACTCGGGGTGGCCGAACTCGTTGCCCATGAAATTGAGCCAGCCCTCGCCGCCGAGCACGAGCGTGACGAGCCGGATGAGCTTGTGCAGGGCGATGCCGCGCTCGACGACCGGATGCGGATCGTCCTTGGCCATGTGCCAGTACATTTCCTGATCCATCAGCCAGAAGGCGAGTGTCTTGTCGCCGACGAGCGCCTGGTCGTGGCTCTCGGCGTAAGCGATGGTTTTCTCCCCGTGGCGGCGGTTGGCGAGCACGCCCCAAAGTTCGTCCAGGCTCCAGTCCTCGTCGCGGCTGTGCTTGAGCAGCTTGATCCAATAGTCCGGGATGCCCATGGCGAGGCGGTGGGTGAACCCGACGCCGCCTTCCTCGATCGGCCTGCACAGTCCCGGCATGCCGGACATGTCCTCGGCGATGGCGATGGCGCCGGGCTTGATCTCCTGGATGAGCTTCGCGGCGAGTTGCAGATAGAGGATGGCGTCCACGTCCGCGTCCGGGCCGAAATAATCGTCGTAGCTGCCAAAGGCCTTGTTACCGCGCGAGTGATAGAGCATCGAGGTGACACCATCGAAGCGGAAGCCGTCGAAGCGGAATTCCTCAAGCCAGTAGCGGACGTTGGAAAGCAGGAACTGGCGGACTTCCGGGCGGCCGTAGTCGAAGCACTTCGAGTCCCACAGCGGATGCTCGCCGCGGTCTCCCGAGTGGAAATACTGGTTTCCGGAGCCATCGAAATCGTTGAGGCCCTCGGCGAGGTTTTTCACGGCGTGCGAATGGACGATGTCCAACAGCACCGCGAGACCGAGGCCGTGGGCGGCATCAATGAGGTATTTCAAATCCTCCGGCGTGCCGAAACGCGAACAGGGAGCGAAGAAGGACGAGACATGGTAGCCGAATGAGCCATAGTAGGGATGCTCCTGCACGGCCATGAGCTGCACCGTGTTGTAGCCGGACTTGGCGATCCGCGGCAGCACGTTGTCCGCAAACTCCCGATAAGTGTGCACGCGTGGTTCCTCGCCGCCCATGCCGACGTGGCTCTCATAAATCAGCGGTGCGCTGATGGACGCCGGATCGAACTCATGTGTCCAGACATGGGGTGCGGGAGGATTCCAAATCTGTCCGCTGTAGTCATGGGTCGTCGGATCCTGCACGGCGCGGCGGATGCAGGCCGGAATGCGGTCGCGCCGCGAACCGTCGGCCCCCACGATGTGGAGCTTGACCGTCTGGCCATGCTGCAGGGCGTCCTGCGGCAGCTTGAGCTGCCAGACGCCGGCGGGAAGGCTCTCCAAGGGATGAGACTCGCGGTTCCAGCCGTTGAAGTCACCGATCAGCGAGACGGCTTGCGCGGCCGGAGCCCACTCGCGGATTGTCCACTCACAGGTCGGCGCGTGGAAGTGGATGCCCGCATACTTGTGACCGGTGGCGTAAGCGGCGAGTGTCCGGGAGTGCTTTTCGATAGCGGCGACCTCTTCCGCGAAGCGACGCATCCTTCCTTCGATGGCGGCTTGATGGGGTTCGAGCCAGGGATCGTCCACCACAAGTTTCGGTTTCTCGCTCATTGCGCCGGAGCTTGGTGGAGCCGTCCCCTGACGAAAAGGCAAATCCGCGCGGGATGCCGCGTCAAAGTCCATCCGGCGGGATTTCCCGGCCGGCGTCGTTCAGAAAGGCATCCAACGGCGCGGTGGGAATGGCGCGGAGGCCGGAGACCACGGCCCTGGCATTGAAGAGCGAGCCCGCGGTGTTGGTGTGAGTGCCCTTGTCCGCGAAGAATCCCTCCACGGCCGCGGGTTCGAGTTTCGCATAGGATCGGCCGATGATTTCGGAGAGATCGACAAAGGCGGCGCGCTCGGATTTGGCGCAGGCCTCCACCCAGCCGCGCCACGCGGCCCAATCCTGGACGAATCTCCCCTCGCGGTCGAACTTCTTGTGAGGCACCGGCGAGCAGAGGATCACCTTGGCTCCCTTCCCGCGGGCGCCGCGGGCCATGGTGCGGAGATACCAACCGTAGGAATGGACTTCCTCGGTGGTGCCGTCCGGCTTGGCCACGCTTTCGGTTTCATCTCCAATGCCCTTCAACGAGCCGCGGAATTTCGAGCGCTCGTCCAGCGCGCCGACGTCGTTGTGGCCGAACTGGATGATCACGAAATCTCCGGGCTTGAGCGCGTTCTCGATGTCACTCCATTTTCCCTCGGTGAAAAACGTGCGCGACGAGCGCCCTCCGATGGCGCGGTTGACGACGTTGATTTTCCCCGGATCGAAGAACGCGCCGAGGTCCTGCCCCCAGCCGCGTATCGGACTGTTAGAGCGGACGGTCGAGTCGCCCGCGATCCAGAGCGTCGGCACCGTCGTCGCGGCGGGTTTCTCGGCGACCACGGACTTTTCATCAACGACCGGGCGCTCATCCCCTGCGAACAGCGGCAATCCGACGAGAGCGAGCAGCGCGGCGAGCATCCGCCGGCGGTTTCGGAAAATGGCGGCGGAGCGCATCATGACGCCGGGTCCATACGGCGGCGGACCGGGGAATCCTGTCACATGATGGACATCCCCAAATCCGGGCTTGGATCACGGGCGCGGGACTCTAGTTTCCCGGCATGCCGGCCATCGCCCTCGATCTGCTCATCATCGGTGTCTATTTCGCCATCATCGTCGGGATTGGCGTGCACTTCAGCCGCGCCAACAGGAATGTCTCGGAATTCGCGCTTGGCGGACGCTCGATCCCGTGGTGGGCGGTGCTCGCCTCCATCCTCGCCTCGGAAATCAGCGCGGGCACGTTTTTCGGCACGCCGGGGGAAGGGTTCCGTCTGAGGAACTACACCTACGCCCAGCTCATGGTGGGCTATCTGCTGGCAAGGCTGGTGGTGAGCGCGGTCTTCATCCCGGCCTACTACAAGCACAACGTGGTGAGCATCTACGAATTCCTCGAGACACGATTCGGGCCGCGCACCCGGCGGACCGCCAGCATGCTGTTCCTGCTCACCCGCTCGCTGGCCAGCGGATCGCGGCTGTGGGTGCCCACCCTGCTGCTGGTGGTGATCTGGAACCGGATGAACCCCGACCGGCCGCTGGGGAACTGGGAGCAGTTCTGGTTCACCGGCGCTGCGCTCGTGATCATCAGCCTCCTGACGGCCGCCTACACCGCGGTCGGAGGAATCAAGGCGGTGATCTGGACCGACGTGCTGCAGATCGCGGTGCTCTTCGGCGCGCTCGGCTTCTCGGTCTGGTATTTGATGGGCCACATCCCCGGCGGCTGGGAGGGCGCGAAGGCCCACCTCACCGGCCCTCATGACCTCACACTCTGGCAGTGGGAGGGCGATGCTCCGGCGGATACGACGTGGGGCAGGATCAAAAGCGTGCTGGAAACCGAGTTCACGGTGTGGGCCGCGCTCTTCGGTTCCCTTTTCGTCACGCTCGCCACGCACGGCACGGACCAGGACATGGTGCAGCGCATGCTCACCGCCAAGAACAAACGCCAGAGCGCGGTGGCCACGATCCTGTCAGGGCTGGCCGACATTCCCGTCACCTACGCCGTGCTGACCATCGGCATCCTGCTCTCTGTCTATTACGGGCATGTCGTGAGCGACCCCGAACTGCCCATGGCGGGCGGAAAGCCGGACAGCACGCGGATCTTCCCCTACTTCGTCGTGGACGTGATGCCAGGCGGATTGCGCGGGCTCGTCGTCGCCGGGGTGCTGGCCACCACGATGGGTTCGCTGGGCACCGCGATGAACTCGCTGGCCACAAGCTACTCGCGCGATTTCCACTTCCGATGGTTCCACACCCCGGACAACGACAAGGCCCGCGTTCGGGTGATCAAGCTAGCAACGGTGGGATTCACAATGGTGCTCATCTTCGTGGGGCTGGCGACCGCATTCGTCAAAGCGCACAATCCGGGGCTGAGCATCATCGGCATCATTCTCGGAAGCTTCGGCTACACCTACGGCTCCTTGTTAGGAATCTTCATGGTCGCCCTGTTCACCCGCGGCCGTGGCAGCGAGACCGGCAATCAGATCGCGATGCTCTCTGGCTTCGTGTTCGTCGCCATCCTCAGCAACCTGCCGAACGACTTGTGGAAAATGGCCGCCGGTTCCGCCCTCTATGAAAATCCGTCATGGATGCCGATCATCGAGTTTCCCTGGCGCATTCTGGCAGGCACCCTGGTGACCAGCGGGATCGCGCTGTGCTTCAAGACTCCGGCCAACCGGATGTCCGAAGCCCGCTGAAGAGCCCTGCAAATTTTGCAAAATCCCCCATTCACGAAAATCCGCGATTCCAAATTCCTCCCCGCCCGGAAATCGTGACGGAATCGCCACAATGCGACTGATTCTTTTTCAATCGGATGCATCGGCGAAAGGCTTTCCAACGATTGGATGTTTCACAAAAACGAAACAAACCCCGGGTCAAGATTTTAAAAACATTTGTCGTGGAACGCTTGTGGAATCGGATACCCGGGAGAGGACTGTTAGAAGGCGCGAAAAAAACATCCCATGAGCCGGAGTGGCCGCACAAAGTCCCCACCGCAACGCATGCCACCGCTCGGGGGGCGGGGTGATGCGGGCATCAAAATCTTTTCAAAGCTTACAGACTGAAATGGAACCGGCGGATGTGGCTACACACGACATGAGGCGAACAACGGGGGGCGGCACGCAGGCGGAAAACGAGGGCTGGTCGGGAGTGCGGGAAGCGCTGCGCGGATCCTTCGGAGAGGACTCGTTCCAACGCTGGTTCCGGGCGGCGGAATGGGCCGGCCATGAGGAGGGCGTGGCCACGATCACGGTCCCCGGGGAGATTCATCAGGTTTGGATCGAGGCCAACTATCTGCCAGAGCTCACCATGGCGGTGAACCGGCTTTTCTCCGAAGTGCGCGAGGTCCGCATCGCGGTGGCGGATTCCCCGAGAGCCGCGGAGGCGGGGCACAACGGCCATTCCAAACGCGAGACCCCACATGCCCATTCCACCAAGGGCGCCACGATTGAGGGAGAGGCCCTCGAGCGGCGCATCAAGGGTGCAGGACTCAACCCCGCCCACACCTTCGGATCCTTCGTCGTCGGCACCAACAGCCAGTTCGCCCATGCCGCCTGCGAAGCGGTCGCGAAGAAGACCGGCATCGGTTACAACCCGCTCTTCATCCATGGAGGGCCGGGGCTCGGCAAGACCCACCTCATGCAGGCACTCGGCCAGGAAATCCTCCGCCGCCGCCCCGGAGCCCGGGTGGTCTATCTGACCTGCGAGAAATTCACCAACGAGTTCATCGACTCCGTGCGCCGCGGCGACCTTGAAAAATTCCGCCGCCGCTACCGGAACACCGACGTCCTCCTGATTGACGACGTCCAGTTTCTGGCCGGCAAAGAACGTTCCCAGGAGGAGTTTTTCCACACCTTCAACACCCTCCTGGACGGCAGGAACCAGGTGGTGCTCACCTGCGACCGCCCGGCCTGCGAGATCAAGAGCCTCGAACCGCGCCTGATCTCTCGTTTCGAGTGCGGGCTCACGGTGGAAATGCAGCCGCCGCAGATGGAGACCCGCCTCGCCATCCTCCGCAAGAAATCACTGGACTGGAAGGTGCGGGTCGATGAGTCCATCCTGACATTCCTGGCCGAGAAAATCCGCACCAACGTCCGCCGCCTCGAAGGAGCCCTGATGCGCGTGGCCACCTACGCCTCGCTCGCCGGAGAAAGCGTCACGGTCGACAAGGTGGAGCACCTTCTGCGCGATCTGATCCGCGAGGAGGCCAGCCGACAGATCAGCATCGACGCCATCCAGAAAGCCGTGGCCGAGCACTTCGACGTGAGACTGGCCGACATGACCAGCCGCCGCAGGCCTGCGAGCATCGCCTTTCCCCGCCAGATCGCGATGTATCTGAGCCGCTCGCTCACCAAGGGCTCGCTCATGGAAATCGGCGAGGCCTTCGGGGGACGCGACCACGGGACGGTCATCCACGCCTGCAAGAAGGTCGCCGAACGGCTCGACGACGAATCCGGCCTGAGGGAGGCCTTGGCGCGCATCGAGTCCCAATTGCGCCGTTGATTTGCAGGCACCTGCGGGATTCTTCACGTCCGTTCACAGAAGGCTTGCCAAGGGGCGGCGAAAACGGAAACTGCTGCGCATCAACCACACCGGTTATCATCCATGAAGTTCCGTATTTCCAAGGAAGCGTTTCTCGACGGCCTGCAGAAGGTCCAGCACGTGGTCAGCTCCCGCACCACCCTGCCGATCCTCTCCAATGTGCTGCTGGTTGCCAAGGATGGCCGCCTGCAGTTCACCACCACCGACCTGGACGTCGGCATCACCGGTTCGGTTGAGGCCCAGATCGAGAAAGAAGGCGCCACCACGCTTCCCGCCAAGCGCCTCGTCAGCATCGTCCGCGAGCTGCCCGCCAGCGAAGTCGAGGTGTCCGTGGATTCGAAAAACCATGCCTCGATCCGCAGCGGCCCCTCGTTTTTCAAGATCATCGGTCTCGGCGAGGCCGAGTTCCCGCCGCTTCCCGACTTCTCCGGAGCCAAGGAGTTCAAGATCCCGCAGAACGTCCTGCGCGACGGCCTCAAGAAGACCTCTTACGCGATCTCGACGGACGAGACCCGCTACGTGCTCAACGGCATTTTCACCTCGTTCCGCGACGGCAAGATGACCCTCGTGGCCACCGATGGACGCCGCCTCGCAATGGTGGACGCGGACCTCGAGTTCCCCGCCTCGCACGAAACCGACGTCATCATCCCGTCCAAGGCGGTCCAGGAACTCCAGCGCCTGCTCGGTGACTCCGGCGAGGTGATCGTCAAGCTCAGCGAAAGCCAGATCTCTTTCGCCATCGGAGACAGCCTGCTCTGCAGCAAGCTCATCGAGGGCAACTACCCGAACTACCGCCAAGTCATCCCGGGCGACAGCAACGAGCGCGTGGTCATCGGCCGCGAGGCGCTTCTCGAAACCGTGCGCCGCGTGTCACTCCTCTCGTCGGACAAATCGAACTCGGTGAAGCTCGTCTTCAGCGAAAACCGCATCGAAGTCACCGCGAACTCTCCGGATGTCGGCGAGGCGCAGGAGTCGATGGATGTGATCTATCAGGGTCCGCCGATGCAGATCGCCTTCAACCCCGAATTCCTGCAGGCGCCGCTCCGCGCGCTCGAAAGCGATGACGTTTATCTGGATCTCATCGATGAGATGAGCCCTGGAGTGCTTCGCATCGAAGGCACCTTCCTCTACGTTCTCATGCCCATGCGGGTGACGAACTGAGCTTCCCTCAGGTTTCTCCATTCAGACAAGCCTCCCCGCCCGATGGGCGCGGAGGCTTTTTCCTTCCTCCCCGCCGCGAGCGCCACGGAGTCACAGTTCGGCGAGGACTCCTCGGCTGATCGAGAGCGCGGCCAAGTCCTCCACCTCGCCCACCGAGCTGACGTGACAAAGCCTCTGGCGGAGTTCCTTCGCTCCGGGAAAGCCCTTGCAGTAGGCCATCAACCTCGAGCGCATTGCCGTCAGCGCTTGTTTCTCGCCGCCATGGCGTCCGCTGGCGACCGCCATGTTGCAATGGCGGATGACCAGCTCCCAACGCTCTTCCAACTCGATTTCCGGAGACTCCCTCCCGGTCTCCAGAAAGTGTTTCGCCTCGCGGAACACCCAGGGATTCTGCATCGCCGCCCGGCCTATCATCACTCCGGACACCGCGGTCTCGCGTTTCCGGCGCGCCACGTCCGCCCCGCAGGCGATGTCGCCGTTGCCGATCACCGGGATGGAAACCGCCCTCGCCACCGCATCAATCGTATCCCAGTCCGCCGCGCCGCCGTATCCTTGGGAGCGGGTGCGCCCGTGGACGGCGATGGCCGCCATGCCGCAGTCCTCCAGAATCCCCGCCACCTCCACGGCGTTGATCGATTTCTCATCCCAGCCGATCCGGATCTTGGCGGTCACCGGCACCTGATCGCCCACGGCCTTCGCCACTCCGGACGCCACGGCTGCCAGAACCGGACAATCCTTCAGCAACGACGAACCACCATTCCTTGCCACCACCTTGTTCACCGGACAGCCGAAGTTGATGTCGATGAAATCCGGTTGTTTCCAATCGATGATCTTTTTCGCCGCCTCGCCCATCCGCCCGCCATCCGCGCCGAACAACTGCACGCCCACGGGCCGCTGCTCCTCGGTGAATTCGGTGTATTTCCGCGTCCGTGAATCCGCCTGCATGATGCCCTCCGCGGAGACGAACTCCGTCACCATCACATCCGCCCCCAATTCCTTGCAGAGACCGCGGAAAATCACGTCCGTCACTCCCGCCATGGGCGCGAGATAGAGCGGGAAACGGCCTTCGGAAAACCACGCGAGCACGCTCGACGCTAGAGTCCTCCCCCCACTGCGTCCACCACGCATCCCACAAAATGCCGATTGCATCCCCCGCCCCATTTGTTGGAATCCGCCTGCTCCAAACCGACAAACTCATGCGCATCCTACTCACCACTTGCAGCTACCAGGACACCCCCGGACCCCATCACGATCTCATGGCCGCACAGGGCTGGGACATCGTCCGCGAACGCGGCCCACTCACCGAAGCCCGCATGCTCGAACTCGCCGGTGACTTCGACGCCTTCCTCTGCGGGGACGACGCCATCACCCGCGCGGTCCTCGAAAAGTCACTGCCCCGGCTCAAGATCATCTCGAAATACGGCATCGGCCTCGACAAGATCGACATCCCGGCCACCAAGGAACTGAAGATCCCGGTCCTCTTCACCCCCGGAGTGAACCACACCACCGTCGCGGAACACACCTTCGGCCTGCTCATCGGCATCACCAAGCAGATCGTCACCACCGCCGCCGCCGCACGCAACGGCGAATGGCTCCGCCTCACCGGCCACGAGATTTTCGAGAAAACCATGGGAATCATCGGTCTCGGCCGCATCGGCAAGGAAGTCGCCGTCCGCGCGAAAGCCTTCGGCATGCCGGTCATCGCGTTCGATCCCTATTGGGACGAAAAATTCGCCGCTGAACACGGCGTGACACGCTGCGCAACCATGGACGAGGTTCTCACCCGCTCCGATGTCGTTTCACTCCACTGCAACCTGTCCGATGAGACCCGCGGCATGATCCGCACGGAAAAGATCGCGGAAATGAGGGACGGCGTGGTCATCATCAACTGCGCCCGTGGCGAGATCGTCGAGACACCGGACATGGTCGAGGCCCTCAAAAGCGGCAAGGTCGGCGGCTACGGCGCGGATGTGCTCGACGTGGAACCCCCGCCCGCGGATCACCCGCTGCTCAGCGCTCCGAACTGCGTGATCACCCCGCACATCGGCTCGCGCACCTATGAAAGCGTCCCGCGTCAGGCGATGAAGTCGCTGACCAACCTCATCAACGCCCTCAAGGGCGAAGGAGAGTGCAACTGCGCCAACGGGGTGATCTGACCGCGCGTCACTTCCGCCCCTCTCGGCACCGGCAAACAAAAAGGGCCGCGCCCTCGCGCGACCCTTTTCTGTTTTCTGTCATGAAAAACCTGTTGAAACCGGGGACCTCTCCCCTCAACGGCTTGAGAATGGGGGAAAACCCGGATTTTGTCATGTCCCCAAGATTTGGGACACGCGGCGCGCCCCGAAGGCGTCGGAATCGGCCCGGACGTTAGATTGACGCCCCCCGCCCGGGCGGCTATTTCTCTCCAGAAATGACCCACCGGAGCTTGATATTCATCGCCACCGCCCTGATTTGCGCCGGTTCCGCCCACGCCCAGCTCGCCAGCTCCCTGCGGATCACCAAGAAACAGCACCTCGCGGGAGAACCCGTCATCGCGGTGGTTACGATCACCAACCACTCCGGGCGCGAGCTCGTTTTCCAAAGCGACGGCCGCTTCCAATGGCTGGATTTCGTGCTCCGGACATCCAACGGCAACGCCGTCAACTCGAAGGGGCGCACGCTTTTCGGACCGATGAAAATCGGGGCCGGGCAGACGCTGGCGCGGGAAGTGGACCTCTCCGAGCACTTCCAGCTCGGCGAGCCGGGAAATTTCACCGTATCCGCCGTGATCCATCCGCCGGGCTCCAAAGTGGAAGGCTCCTCCACCAACCGGGTTTTCTTCAACCAGAGTCCCGGAAGGCTTTACTGGTCCCAGCGGGTTGGCGTTTCCGGCCGTTCCGGCAGCACCCGGGAATACCGCATCCTCAACTTCGCAGGAGACACCAAATCCCAAATCTACGCCCAGATCGTGGACGGCGACACCGGCCAAAACGTCCGGACCTTCCCGCTCGGAGACGTTCTGATGTTGCGCAAACCCCTCGCGACCGTGGATCGCGCCCAACGCCTTCACGTCATGTTCCTCGCCACTCCCGTCATGTGGGTCCACTACGTGATCAACACCGACGGAAAAGTCGTCGACCGCCAGATCCACCAGCGCGGCCCGGTGGGCGACCCCCAATTGCTGACCTTCGGGGACGGCACGGTGAAAGTCGCCAACAGCATTCCATACGACCCCAAAGCCGCGGCCCAGCAGCGTTCCACGATCCGCAAGGCATCCGACCGCCCGCAGATCAACCCCTGATGGCGAGGACTCCCGGCTTCCATTGAAATTAGCGGAAAATTTCCTTTACAAATTTTTGAAAATATTAACATTTCTTTACAGTTTTATTTCGCTAACCTTTCCCATGAAAACAATTCTTCGACTTCTCACGGTGGCGGCCCTGTTGGGACTTGGAGCAACGGCGCAGGCCAGGAACTTCCGGACGGTGGTGATCGACCCCGGGCATGGCGGACACGACAACGGCGGCCAGTGGGGCCGGGTTTACGAGAAGCATCTGGCCTTGGACACGGCGACGCGCCTCGAAGCGAGTCTCAAACGGATGGGATACCAGACGGTGATGACACGCCGGAGCGACTATTTCATCTCGCTTCCGCAGCGGGTGAACATCGCCAACTCCTACCGAAACGCGATTTTCGTGAGCATCCACTTCAACTACACTTGGAAGGAACACGTGAGCGGCTTGGAGACCTTTTACTACAACAGCGAGGGCCAGAGCTTGGCCCGATACGTCCAAAGCAGCCTGGTCCGTCAAACGCGCACCGTCGATCGCAGCGCCAAGTTCGCCCGATTCTATGTGATTCGGAATTGCAAGCTCCCGGCGATCCTCGTGGAGGGTGGATTTGTCAGCAATGAAAACGAACGGAATCGCATGAAATCCGCATGGTTCCGCGAGTCGATCGCCCGCGGCATTGCCGAGGGCATCCAGC
>Ga0114938_1000813_pt1 | contig 22611 bp, 21 predicted proteins | sample AshMeaBigSpring_FD_88675 | JGI IMG/M metagenome (GOLD analysis project Ga0114938, IMG submission 88675) | Groundwater microbial communities from Big Spring, Nevada to study Microbial Dark Matter (Phase II) - Ash Meadows Big Spring | ecosystem: Environmental > Aquatic > Deep subsurface >...
GTGGTCAGAGGAGTGCGCAGCTCGTGGCTGACGTCGGAGACGAACCGCTGCTGCAGCCGGGACAGCTCCTCCAGGCGGGTGATCTGACGCTGCAGGCTGCCTGCCATGTGGTTGAACGACTGGGCCAGGCGACCCAGCTCGTCCTTGGGGTCCTTGGCCGGCACGGCCATCCGCTCGTCCAGCTCACCGCCGGCGAGCTTCTCGGCGATCCCGGCAGCCTGCTGCACCGGCTGCACGACCTGGCGCACGACGATGAATGCGATGCCCGACAGCAGCAGCACCACGAGGACGGCCACGCTGGCCACCGAACGACCGACGAGCTCGATGGTCTGCTGCTGCTGGTCCAGCGGGAAGAGGTAGTACAGCTCGTAGACGCCGATCGAGGGCACCGGCACCGACGAACCCACCGCAAGCCCGGGGCTGGACGACCCGTCCTGGTAGTCGACAGTGGTGTAGGTCCAGTACAGCGAGCCGCTCGACTGCACCGCCGACCGCAGGTCGGCGGGCACACTCGAGGGCTGGACGCCCCGGGAGGTGCGGGTGGCACGGCTCGCCGCGGAGGCCTGCGGGTCGGTCGTCGTCGCGCTGAGCAGCACGACGTCGTAGCGGCCGGACGCCGCCCCGGCGCTGGCGAGGTTCTGCACCACAGCCGTCAGCAGCTGCCCCACCGTCGCGGGGTCGATGGACTGCGCCGCCTGCAGCTGTGTGCGGGCCGAGGCCACGCCCGCCGAGGTGTCGTCGACGGCCGCTTCGACCTGGGCCGCGAGCAGCCCGGTGCTCACCTGCCGCAGCAGCGTGGTCGCGAGCAGCGTCATGACCAGCAACGACAGCGCCAGCGTGGTGGCCACGACCCGGACCAGGATCGAGCCCCGCCACCAGCGCGCGAGCACGCGTACGGGTCGGGGTGCGGGCATGGTCTACCCAGACGTCGCCTTGTAGCCGACGCCGCGCACGGTCTGCACGATCTGCGGGTTCTCCGGGTCGATCTCGATCTTCGCCCGCAGCCGCTGCACGTGCACGTTCACCAGCCTGGTGTCGGCGGAGTGCCGGTATCCCCAGACCTGCTCGAGCAGCTCGTCGCGGGTGAAGACCTGCCAGGGACGGCGGGCCAGGCACACGAGCAGGTCGAACTCCAGCGGCGTGAGCTGGATCTGCTCGTCCTCCCGGCGCACGGTGTGACCCGCCACGTCGATGCTGAGGTCGCCGACCACCAGCGTCGTCGGCCGCGGCTCGTCGGAGCCCCGCAGACGGGCGCGCACCCTGGCCACGAGCTCCTTGGGCTTGAACGGCTTGACGACGTAGTCGTCGGCACCCGACTCGAGCCCGAGGACGACGTCCACCGTGTCGGTCTTCGCCGTCAGCATCACGATGGGGACCCCCGAGTGCTGCCGGATCTCCCGGCACACCTGTATGCCGTCCTTGCCCGGCAGCATCACGTCGAGCAGCACGAGGTCGGGCTGGAAGCCCGCGAACGCGCCGAGAACCTCGTCGCCCCGGGTCACGGTCTCGGTCTCGAACCCATCACCCCGCAGGACGATGCCGAGCATCTCGCCCAGAGCGATGTCATCGTCGACGATGAGGATGCGACCGCGCACGTCGTAATGGTGACACGCCCTGGCGTGCGACGATCGGACGCGTGACGACACCAGCAGAGCCTTCCCCGCCTGCCGGGTGGACTCCCCCGCCCCAGCAAGGGTGGGCGGGCCCGCCTGGCCAGGGCTGGGGCGCACCGCCGGCGACGGGCTGGGGGCAGTCGCCCCAGCCGGTCCCCGGGCAGCCACCCGCCGCGGGGTGGGGCCCGCCTCCACCGGCTCCGAAGCCGGGAGTGATCCCCCTTCGGCCCCTCGGCGTCGGGGACGTGCTGGAGGCGACGCTGGGCACGATGCGTCGCTACCCGGCCGCCACGTTCGGGTCGTCCCTGCTCGTCGTCGCGACGGTCTCGTTGCTGCAGCTTGCGCTTCTCTGGCCGGTCGGCACGGCGCTCGCTGACCTGCCCGAACCCCCGGTCGACCCGGACGGGCTCGAGACCTGGCTGGGAGCCCTCGAGACGGTCCCGTGGCAGTGGGCGCTGGTCGGCGGGGTGCTGGTGGGGATCCTCTCCTTCGTCCTGCTCACCGCTCTGACCGGCCTGCTCGCCGTCGTGGTCGGGCAGGCCGTGCTCGGTCGGCCGCTCGGCCTCGGCGAGGCATGGAGGCGTGCCGCGCCTCGGCTCCCTCGCCTGCTGCTCACGGTGCTGCTGGTCGCGTTCGTCGTCACGGCAGTGTGGCTCGCACTCGCTTTGCTGTGGTTGACCGCTGCGACCACTTCCGCACCAGGCGTCGTGCTGCTGCTCCTGCTGCTGGCCACCCTGGCAGCCCTGCCGGTGACCACGTTCGTGTGGGTGCGCCTGGCGCTGGCTCCTCCGGCGGTCATGCTCGAGAGCGAGGACGGACGGCCCGTGGGACCGGTGACCGCCATACGCCGCTCCTGGGGCCTGGTGCACGGCGGGTGGTGGCGCACGTTCGGCATCGTGCTGCTCGGCGCCGTGATCGCCGGCGCGCTGAGCGGGCTGATCTCGGCACCCCTGCAGGCCGTCATCGGCCTGCTGCCGCTGGACCTCGCCGCCGCGCTCGTCCTCCCCATCCTGGGCGCGATCCTCGGCCAGGCCGTGTCGCTCCCGATCTCAGGGCTCGTGCTCGGGCTGGTCTACGTCGACCGACGGATCCGGGCCGAGGGGCTCGATGCCGCTCTCGCCCGGGCAGCCGGCGTCGAGCTCGACCCCGGTCTGTACCGCTGACCCTGCCGCCTGAGCCTGCTGGCATGAGCGGTGCGGATCGGTCGGTGGCGGTCTGCAGGGGTTGGGTGTGTCTGCCGGGCAGGACTGCGGTCCGGTTGGTCAGCTCGGTGGGTCCGCCGTGGGCCCAGTGGTGGTGACCGTCCGCGAGGCCCGGCCGACGGCCAGCGGCTGGCAGCCGCCGCGTACGCCACCGGCCCGGTGCGTCCCGCGCGCGGCGCTCACCCAGACCGGGCCGTGACCGAGCACGGTGGCATACGGGCGGTGTCACTGCGGCCGCCTGGGGCGTCGAGGCGGCCGGGCAGCCAGGACGCCGGCTCGACGGCCGTGCCCTCAGGACGCCGACCCGGGCGAGAGCTGCTCGAGGGCGAGCAACGCCGTGAGGGCCGCGACGGCGTGCCGCACCTCCGCATCCAGTGCCGGCCGCTGCTCGACCGGGGCCGACGCCCGCTGCAGGGCCCGGTCCTCCAGGTAGGCGGTCCAGGCGTGGACGACCGGCTCGGCTCGAGCGGGCAGCCCCAGCACGCTCACCACCCGGGCCGCGAACGAGGTGCGCAGCCGCTGCACCCCCTCCCCGCCGAGCGGAACCGCCCCAGCGCCGTACACCAGCGCGACGTAGACGTCGTGGCGCCGGGCGACGTAGGCGAGCATCCGCGCGACGATCTGCTCGAGGGCCACGGCCGGCCCGACGCCGGGGTCGGGCGCGGTGTTGCGCAGGGCCCGGGCCACCGCGGCTGCCCGGACCGCGTCGTAGTAGTCGCTCTTGGTCGCGAAGTAGTGAAAGAGCAGGCTGCGCGAGATGCCCGCCTCGGCCGCCACGGCGTCCAGCGACAGCTCGTGGATGGGCTGCTCGGCGAGCCTGCGCAGGCCGATGCCCACCAGCTGCCGCCGCCGCTCGTCGGGCGAGCGTCGCGTCCCGACCCGGGCGGTGCCCGGCGCCTTCGTGGGTCGCGCCGTCATCTTGTTGAGCATTGCTCAACAGAGGGCTACCGTCAAGCCATGGACTTCGAGCCGTCTGCCCGCGCCGCTGACCTGGCCGCACGGGTGCGCACGTTCGTCGACACCGAGATCGCCCCGGTGGAGGACGAGTACCACCGGCGCATCGCCGAGATCCGCGACTCCGGCGGCGACCCCTGGCAGCCGCTGCCGCTGGTGGACGGGCTGCGCGCCGAGGCGAGGCTGCGGGGGCTGTGGAACCTGTGGCTGCCCGCCGGGCACGAGGGGCCGTATGCGAAGCGGTACGGGACCGATGCGGGAGCCGGGCTGTCGAACGTCGACTACGCGCCGGTCGCCGAGCAGATGGGCCGATCGCTGCTGGCCCCGTTGGTGTTCAACTGCAACGCGCCGGACACGGGCAACATGGAGGTGCTGCTGCGCTACGGCACCGCCGAGCAGCGCGATCAGTGGCTCGACCCGCTGCTCGACGGCACGATCCGCTCCGGCTTCGCGATGACCGAGCCGGACGTCGCGTCGTCGGACGCGACGACGATGGCGGCCACGGCGGTGATCGACGGCGACGAGGTGGTGATCAACGGGCGCAAGTGGTGGACGACGGGCGCGGGCCACCCCGACTGCGCCGTGTTCGTGCTGATGGCCCGTACCGACGACCCCGCCGCCGACCGGCACCACCAGCACACGATGGTGCTGGTGCCACGGGACACCCCGGGCGTCGAGGTGGTGCGGATGCTGCCGGCCATGGGCCGCTACGACGAGCCGCTGGGCCACGGCGAGGTGCTCTTCAGCAACGTGCGCGTGCCGGCCTCGAACATCCTGCTCGGACGCGGTCGGGCGTTCGAGATCGCGCAGGGCCGGCTCGGCCCTGGCCGGGTGCACCACTGCATGCGGCTCGTGGGCCTGGCCGAGCGCGCGCTCGAGCTCGCCATCGCCCGGGGCAAGGAGCGCGTCGCGTTCGGCAAGCCGCTGATCGACCTCGGCGGCAACCGCGAGCGCATCGCCCGGGCCCGCATCGCCATCGACTCGACCCGGCTGCTCGTCCTGAACGCGGCCTGGAAGCTGGACAGGTCCGGGCCGCTGGGGGCGCTCAGCGAGGTGAGCCAGATCAAGGTCGCCGCTCCGAGCATGGCCCAGCAGGTCATCGACTTCGCCATGCAGCTGCACGGCGGCGCCGGTCTGTCCGACGACGTGCCGCTCGCGGCAGCCTGGACGCAGGCCCGGGCGCTGCGCCTGGCCGACGGCCCGGACGAGGTGCACCTCGGCCTGGTGGCTCGCATCGAGATCGCCCGGCACGCAGCGCGCCGCTGAGGGCCGGCCGCACCCCCGGGCGGTTGCGGGCGACAGCCCCTGGGCCGCAGGACCCTGGACACCCCCGGCACCTCGTCCTTGGCTCGAGGGGACCCTGCGGAGGTGCTGACGTGAGCCTGCTCGAGCGCACCCGGACCCGCCCCGATCCCCCGTCCCTGACCGACCGCTACCTCGACGCGGTGGCGCACGAGGTCCCCCGGACCCGGCGCGACGAGGTGACGGGGCGGCTGCGGTCGACCATCGATGCCGGTGTGGTGAGACGGGCGGCTCGCGGCGTGCCGCGGGCCGAGGCCGAGCGCCAGGAGCTGGCCGAGCTGGGCGAGCCGAGCCAGGTCGCCGGGGCGGCCGTGGGGCCCCGCTGGCTGGTCGGGCCGCGGCTGTACGGCGACTACCTGCGCGTGCTGCGCATGCTGGCCCGGGTCGTGCTGCCGGTCGTGGCGGTCCTGGTCGCCCTTGGTAACGGCATCGCCGGCGAGCACCCGGCGCAGGTGGTCGCAGCGTCGCTGTCAGCCACCGTGGAGGCGGGCATCCACCTGGTGTTCTGGGTGACGCTGGTGTTCGCGGTGCTCGATCGCCGGGGCGTGGTGCTGCACGCCCCGGAGCGCGCCTGGTCACCCGACGACCTGCCGGCAGCGCGCCCGGGCCGGGTCGGCATCGGGGAGACGATCGCGAGCGTCGCGGTCCAGACGCTGCTGCTGGGCGTGGTGCTCTGGTCGTGGCAGTACCGGCCGAGCGCGCAGGCCGAGCCTGTCCCGGTGCTGGCGGAGTCCCTGCGGCCGACCGTCACCGCCGTGCTCGTGGTGGTGCTGCTCGCGGGCATCACGCTCGCCCTGGTCGCCTACCGGGTCGGCCGGTGGACGCCGTGGATGGCGGTCGCCACCACGGTGCTCGACACCGTCTTCGCCGGCGTCGTGATCTGGCTCGTGGGGTCGGGCAGGCTGCTCGACCCGGCCTTCGTGGACGCCCTGGGAGCCGGTCCGCTGCTCGACGAGCCAGCCGCACTCAGCGCCGCCACCGTGCTGGGCACGGTGGCCGCCTGGGCGGTTGGCATCGGCTGCGCGGTGGACGTGGTCGACACCTGGCGCAAGGCGCTGCGGGCCGGGTACTGACCGGGCCCGCACCTCACTCCTGCGAGGGCTGCTCGAGCGCGCGGGGGTCGGCGGGCACCAGCCCGGGGAAGCGCAGGTCGGGCTGCGGCGTGGACAGGTCGTTGCCGATGCGGCGCTGGTGCTCGAGGAACTCGGCCGTGACGACCGCGCAGATGGTGTGGCGGGCGAGGTCCTGCGGTCCGGTCGCGCAGGAGCCGTCCCGGAAGAAGCCGGTGAGGGGGTCGGCTCCGCACGGCTCGGGCGGCCCGCCCAGCACGTTGCGCTCGGTCATGCGGCCATCATGGCCCGAGGGCTCAGCCGGCGCGCCAGCGGCGCTGCGAGCCGAAGAAGTCGTCGAGGTGCCAGGCCCGGGCCGAAGTGGGGTGCAGGCGCAGCAGCCGCACGCCCAGCATGTGCTCCGTCCCGGGTAGCCACTGCCGATCGCCCGGGTCGGGGTAGGCGCGGGCGTAGGCGGCGACCACCTCGGGGAACTGCTCGGCCACGCCGATGTCGGTCATCGTGCCGGAGACGACGAGCACGTCGACCGCGCTGGGCAGGTGCAGTGTGACGCGCGCGTCCTCCCGCAGGTCGCGCATGCGCCGCGCCCCGGCGTCGGCGTAGCTGAAGGCGGCGCCGTCCACGACCACGCCCCACACGGGCACGCAGTGCGGTCCGGCCTGAGGCGAGCAGGTGCCCAGCCACCAGAACGGCTCACGCCCCAGCCGGTCGGCGATCTCGGCCCAGGTCAGCTCGTCGGAGGTGCTCACGGCCCCACCGTAGGAGGTCATCGTCCGGCCCGAGCGGCGTTAGCCTGCCGACCTATGAGTGTGGTGGCCTCGTTCGAGTCCACCCTGTGGCAGTACGAGGGCCCTGCGGCGTGGTACTTCGTCACGCTGCCCGCCGACCTCGCCGACCGGGTGCTGGAGCAGGCCGAGCGCCGCGGGTCTGAGTTCGGGGCGGTCCCGGTGCAGGCGAGGGTCGGCACGACGACGTGGCGCACCTCGTTGTTCCCCGACCGCCAGACGGCGTCGTACCTGCTGCCCGTGAAGAAGTCCGTTCGCACCGGCAACGCCCTCATGCCGGGCGACGTCGTCACGGTGCACCTCACCGTGCCGGCGCCGTCGCCCGGCTGACGGCGTCGACCTCAGCTGTCCCCGCCCGCCCCGGCGTTGTGGTCGAGCTCGTAGAGCTTCGTGCTCAGCTCCTCCACCCGGGACTCGTCACCCTCGTCGATGGCCTCGTCGATCTCGGCCACGAGGTCGTGGACCACCGGGTCTCCCTTGCGAAGGTCAGGGGCCTCGTTCATGCACATCGCCACCCTTCGTCCCGCCCAGCCTGAGTCTCGGCCAGACTCCCCGGTAGGGGAAGAGGTCTCGGATGTGACGGAGGAGACGCGATGCGCCGCTGGCGGCAGGTGGACGTGTTCGGCGCGGCACCACTGGCGGGCAACCCCGTCGCCGTCGTGCTCGACGCCGACGGGCTGTCCACCGGGCAGATGCAGGCGCTGGCCCGGTGGACGAACCTGTCGGAGACCACCTTCGTGCTGCCGGCCACCGAGCCCGGCGCGGACTACCGAGTGCGCATCTTCACGCCCGCCACCGAGCTGCCCTTCGCTGGGCACCCCACGCTGGGCACGGCCCATGCGTGGCTGGAGGCCGGCGGGCAGCCGTCCGCCGGCACCGAGGTCGTGCAGCAGTGCGGCGCCGGTCTGGTGCGGGTGCGCAGAGTGGACGGCCGGGCGGCCTTCGCCGGGCCTCCCCTGGTGCGCTCCGGTCCGCTGGAGCAGGCGGTGCGCGACGAGGTCTGCACCGGACTCGGGCTGGCGCCCCGGGCGGTGCTCGACGCCGCTTGGGTCGACAACGGACCCGGGTGGTTGGCGCTGTGGGTCGCCGATGCGCAGACCGTGCTGGCGGTGCGACCCGGCCAGCTGGGCGGACGCTACGTCGGGGTGGTGGGTCCCCGCCCGCCGGGCGACCTGGCCCAGGTGGAGGTCCGCGCCTTCTTCCCCACCGCAGCGGGGACGGCGGAGGACCCGGTCACCGGCAGCCTCAACGCCTCGCTGGCCACCTGGCTGACGGCAGGCGGCCGCGTCCGCCTGCCGTACGTCGCCGCTCAGGGCACCGCGCTGGGACGCCAGGGCCGGGTGTACCTGACCGCGGACCCCGACGACGGCGAGGCGGTGTGGGTGGGCGGGGACACGGCCACGGTGCTGGCGGGCACGCTCGCCCTCTGACCCCTCGCGCTAGCCCTGAGCGAGGGCCGGGGCCGGGGACCGACGGGCCAGCAGCAGCTCGCGGGTGCTGCGCGGGACGAGCAGCATGGCCGCCACGACGGCGCCGGCCAGCAACGCAGCCACTCCTTCGGGAAGTGCCCCGAGGGTGGAGGTGGTGGCGGCGGTGTTCGCCACGGTGTAGGCCGACATGCCCAGGCTCACCCCGACGGTCCAGCGCAGCTCTGCCCCTCGCAGGCCGGAGGCAGCCAGCAGAGCGAGCGGCCAGAGCAGGTACCAGGGCTGCACGACCGGTCCGAGCACCACGACGGCCAGCAGGGCCAGGCCGGCCCCGCGCAGCATGCTGCGGCGGCCTGCGGTGGCCAGCAGCCACAGGATGATGGCGGCGGTGGCGATCGTGCCGCCCAGTCGTACCGCCGCCAGCACGGCGTCGCCGGAGGCGATGCCGAGGGGCTCGGCCAGGTAGCCGAGCGTGCGCCCGAGCGCCGTCACGGGCGAGAGCCACGTCTCGACCTTCGCCGGCGCCATCAGGTTGCCCACCCAGCCGGGACCGAGGCCCGAGACCAGGCTGAGCACGGCGAGGACGGCCACCGCGAGCGCGCCGACCTGGGCCCACGACACCAGACGGCGGCGCCAGGAGTGGTCCTGCCCGGCCCACAGCAGGGCCACGAATGGCAGCACGACCAGCGCGGGCGCCTTCACCGCACCCGCAGCGGCGACCAGCGCGGTGCCGAGCAGCAGCCGACGGTCGAGGGCCAGAACCAGGCCCGCCACGAGCAGGCCGATCATGAGGGCGTCGTTGTGCGCGGCCGAGACCAGGTGGAACAGCACGACCGGGTTGAGCACCGCCAGCCAGACAGCCGTCCCCGGGTCCGCCCCGGCCGCAGCTGCCAGCCGCGGCAGGAGCAGGACGAGCAGCACCAACCCCGCCATGGCGACCAGTCGGAAGGCGAGCAGCGCGGCCTCCGCCTCGACGCCGGTGACGTGGTACTGGACGAACGAGACGAGCATCCACAGCGGCCCGTAGGGCGCCGGAGAGTCCGCCCACATCGGGTCCGCGCCGTCACCGACGTAGGTGGTCAGCGCCCCGGTACCGACCTGGTAGGGGTCGAGCCCCGACGGCTGCAGCCGGCTCAGCGCGACGTAGCTGAACACGTCCCGGCTGAACAGCACCGGGGCGACCAGCAGCGGCAGCGACCACAGCAGGGCCAGCGACCCCAGCGAACGGGCCCGGGCCACGTCCAGGCCGCGTGCGACCGGGGCCAGCGACAGCCAGGTGCGCAGCAGCCAGGCGGCGCCGGCCAGCACGGCGAGCTTGGCGACCGAGGTCGCCACGACGGAGTCACGCACCGCCGTCAGCAGCGGGTTGCGGGCGAAGTCCGACAGCGGGGCGATCCAGCCGACCACGAAGCCGCCCACCGCGATCAGCGACGTGGCGAAGAACCCCGGCAACCCGTACCGCTCGAGCGTCCCGGCGGTCGGCCGTGCCGAGGGGCCCTGGAGCACCTCAACGGCAGACATGACACCCTCAGGGTACGGAAGCGCGCCAACGATCCCTGCATCTGCGAGGTCAGGCACCGTCCACGAGGCGCAGCACGACGTCCAGCCCGTGCCGTGGGCCCGACGTGCGCGGCAGCAGCAGCGTCCGGATCCCCAGCAGCGCCGCACCGGCGTCGTCGTGCGGGTTGTCCCCCACCATGAGGGCGTTGCGGGCGGGGACGCCCAGGGCTGCCAGGGCTCGCTCGAAGATCGCCGCCTGCGGCTTGACCGAGCCGGCCTCGTAGGAGAGCACCACTGCGTCGAGCAGGTCGTGCATCCCGGCCCGGTGCAGCACCGCCCGCACATCGATGCCCACGTTGGACACCAGCGCCAGCCGCACCCCGCGGCGCCTGAGCTCGAGCAGGGTGGGCACGGTGTCGTCGTAGGGGATCCAGGTCTCCAGCATCACCTCGTAGAGGGCCTGCGCGAGCGTGTCGTCGACCTGGGGCACCCGCTCCATCAGGGCGTCGTACACCTCGCGGTGGCGGCTCGGGGACAGGTCGCGCTCGTTGCCGGGGTCGATGTCTCGCACGTGCTCCCAGATGCGGTCCACCCAGCCGGTGAGGTCGGCTCGGCCCTGCTCGCCCAGGGTGTCGGCGGGGGTACCGGACCGGCCCGCGTGGGCCCAGGCGAGGTCGAGCCAGACCGACGGGTCGCCCTGGTCGACCAGGGTCGAGTGGAAGTCGAACAGCACGGCCTCGATGGGGTCGGGGGCACCGACGTCGCGCGGGGTCACGCGTCGACCCCGGCGACAGGCCGCGTCACGGCGCCGGGTCGGCTCGAGCACCTCCCCAGCAGCACTCGTACCACTGCGCTCAGGCCTCTCCCCCGGTCTGGCCGCCCGGCTCGTCCAGGCCCGGCACCTCGAAGCCCTCCTCCGAGGCGCGCTGCTGAGCGGCCGTGCTCAGACCGTCGATGTCGTCGGCGAGCTCGGCGATGCCGTGGTCGTCGAGGACGACGTAGCGGCTACGACCCGAGTCGTCCTGAACGGCGTCGACGTCGAGCCCACCGGGGTTGGAGTCGTCCGGGTCGTCAGGTCCCATGGGCGGTCATCCTGGCACGGGCCCGGGTCGCACGGGGCCGTCCCGGCGCACGAGCACGAGCGACTGGTCGTCCGCCGGGTCCACCGGCAGCCCGGCCAGCAGTGCGTCGTCCACCGGCGCTACTGTCCGTCCCGCCCAGCGGTCCACCGCTGCCCGCAGCGGGCCGATCGGTTCGTCGGTGTCAGGGTCCAGCAGCCCGTCGCTGGTGAGCAGCAGGCAGTCACCGGGGGCCAGCTGCACGGTGCCGGCGCGGTAGCGGGCGTCCTCGTGCAGGCCCAGCAGCGGACCGGACGCCGCACCGACCGTCCACGTGCCGTCCGCACGTCGTAGGTGCGGCGCCGGGTGGCCGGCGCAGAAGATCTCGCCACGTCCACTGGCCAGGTCCACGGCGACGTGGACGGCGGTGGCGAACGTCTCGCGCCACTGTCGCCTGGTCAGGTAGTCGTTGCAGCGGGGCAGCAGCTCGTCGGGCGCGACGGCGCCCAGCAGCCCCCCGAAGGCGCCGGACAGCTGGCTGGCGCGGGCCGCGACGTCGGGGCCGTGCCCCGTCACGTCCACCAGCACCACCTGGAGCTGCCCCTCCCGCACCAGGGCCAGGGTGAAGTCGCCGCGCATGCCCGCGCCCCTCGCCGAGCGCAGGGTGCGGCCCACCGTCCAGCCGTCGGGCTGCTGCGACAGCTCGCCCTGGCGGCGCAGCCCGTCCCGCAGCTCGACCAGGATGTCCAAGCCCACGCCCGGCGACAGCCCGGCGCGCTGGCGCAGCACCGCGTACCGGTGGGCGATCAGCACGACTCCGGCCACCACGACGGCCGCCACGACGGTGCGGCCGACCGGGTTGGCCACCAGCGCCACCATGACCGAGCCCGCCACCACCATGCCGAGCACGAGCACAGACCGTGGCAGCAGCCGCCACCCTGCGACCATCACCGGCAGCACCAGCGCCGAGACCGGCATGAGCTGGGGCGCAGCCAGGTCCAGTGTGGTGAGCAGCAGCACCAGCAGCACCAGCACCGCGAGCGCCAGGCGCTCTCGACGCCACAGGCCCGCCACGTCGGGCAGGCTAGCCGCGCCCGGCGGACGGTGCCGGGACGGCACCGGGGGACGATCTGCTAGGCAGGGGACCCGTGATCGACATCCGCGCGTTGACCGACTCCGACCTGCCGGCACTGCGGCGCATCGACGACGTGGCCTTCGGCACCACCCAGTCCGACGCCCGCTGGGCTGCGGCCTCGCCCGCCCTGGAGCGCGACCGCCAGCTGGGGGCGTTCGACGCCGCCGAGCTGGTCGGGCACGCGGCGGCCTTCACCCACGAGCTGACCGTGCCCGCCGGGCCGGACACCGGCCGGGTCGTCCCGGCGGCGGGCGTCACCTGGGTGATGGTCTCCCCCACCCACCGGCGTCGGGGGGTACTGCGGGCCCTCATGGACGAGCAGCTCACCTCGCTGCACGAGTCGGGTGAAGCAGTGGCGACCTTGTGGGCCTCCGAGCCGCTGATCTACCCGCGGTTCGGCTACGGCCTGGCCAGTCGCAGGCTCGGCCTGGTCGTGCCGCGGGCGCACGCGGCTCTGCGCGGCGTGCCGGAGCAGGACGTGCGGCTGACCATCGGCGCGGTCGCCGACCTGCGGGAGGCGTGCGTCTCGGTCTACGAGTCGGTGCGTCGGGACCGACCCGGCATGGTGAGCCGCAGCGCCGAGGCGTGGACGGAGTCCTCCTACGACGACACGGCCCCCGGCAGCGGGTCGAGCGTGCTGCGCTGCCTGGTCGCCCGTGACGCAGCCGGTGCACCGGTGGGCTACGCCTGGTACCAGACCAAGCCGAGCTGGGACGGCGGGGTGCCTGGTGGCGACGTCGTCGTGCACGAGGCGCTCGCCTCGACCCCGGCGGGTCGCCGAGCGGTGCTCGGCTTTCTGCTCGACGTCGACCTCATGGCTCGAACGAGGTTCTGGAACCACCCGGTGGACGATGCGCTGGTCTGGATGCTGGCCGACCTGCGCCGCGCGCAGCCGACCCTGCTGGACGGGCTGTGGGTGCGGCTGGTGCGACTCGACGAGGCGTTGGCCGGGCGCGGCTACGCCGAGCCGGTCGACGTGGTGCTCGAGGTCAGCGACCGGACCTGCCCGTGGAACGAGGGCCGGTGGAGGCTGTCGGCCGGTGCCGACGGCGCCGAGGTCGCGCGCAGCAGCGACCCACCCGACCTGGCCCTCGACGTGTGCGAGCTGGGGTCTGCCTACCTCGGGGACGGCACCCTGCTGCCGGCCGCGGAGGCCGGCCGGGTGCACGAGCACACCCCGGGCGCCGCCCGGGCCCTGCACCGGGCCATGCGCGGGGAACGCGCCCCGTGGTGCAGCTACATCTTCTGAGGCGCAGGTGGACCGGGCCCGCCGCGCTCCACCGCCATCTACCGGCCGGCCCAGGAATCGGGCGCGCGGTGCACCGCGCACGTACCGTCGGTCCCGTGACCGACGCCCGCGCCCAGCACGAGGCCCCCGGAGCACGTTCCACCGGGGGGACGGTCCCCTCGCCCGCGCCGGACGGCGTCGACCAGCAGCGACCCGCCGCCGCAGGCCGCCGACCGCACCCGCGCGAGGCAGGCCCTGCCGTGACCGTGTCCGCGGCGATGCGGGCCCGTGACGTCTCCCGCCCCTGAACCTGCCCGCCTGCCTTCAGACGTCCTCGCGTGAGGGCACGGCCGACGGCAGCTCGCCGGTCTCCTCATAGTCCGCGATCATCTGCAGCCGGCGGGCGTGGCGCTGCTCGCCGCTGAACGGCGTGTGCACGAACACCTCGACGAGCTGGCGCACCTCCTCGAACGAGTGCATGCGCGCCCCGATGCCCACCACCTGGGCGTCGTTGTGCTCGCGCGCGAGCCGGGCGGTCTCCACGCTCCAGGCCAGCGCGGCCCTGATCCCGGCGACCTTGTTGGCCGCGATCTGCTCGCCGTTGCCGGAGCCGCCCAGCACGACACCGAGCGACCCCGGGTCGGACGCGACCGCCTCGGCTGCCCGCAGGCAGAACGGGGGGTAGTCGTCGAGGGCGTCGTAGACGAACGGGCCGTGGTCGACGACCTCGATGCCACCGGCCCTCAGCGTCTCCACGAGCCGGTGCTTGGTCTCGAACCCGGCGTGGTCCGACCCCACGTGCACGCGCATGCGCCAGAGTCTGTCAGGTGGGCGAGCAGAAGTCCCCACCGCCGGCTGTCGGGGTGGACGGCGTGCGCGGTGGTTGGGTGGCAGCGACCGTGTCGACCGCGGGAGATGCGGTCGTGGACGTCCGTTGGCTCGTGCTGGCGCACTTCGCCCCGCTGGTCGCCGCCACCGAGGACGTGCCGGGCGCCGTGCTGGCCGTCGACATGCCGATCGGCCTGCCCGAGCACGGGCCCCGGCAGTGCGACCGGGACGCGCGCCGACTGCTCGGGCCTGCTCGCTCGAGCGTCTTCCCGGCACCCACCCGAACGGTGCTGGCCGACCACCGGGCCCGGCTCGACCACGCGCAGGCCGTCCGCCGTGCGCACGAGCGCGGCGAGCCGGCGCCGTCTCGGCAGCTGTGGAACATCCTCGGGAAGGTCGACGAGGTGGACGCCGCTCTGTCCCTCGGGCGGCACGCCTGCGTCGTGGAGTGCCACCCGGAGGTGAGCCTGCGCGCGCTCGACCCGCGGGTGGGCGCCCCGAAGCGCTCCAGCGAGGGCAGGAGCCAGCGTCGCGACGCGCTGCGGGGCTGGCTGGACGTGGACCGTGCCCTCGCCACCCTCCCCCGCGGTGTCCCCGAGGTGGACGCCCTGGACGCGCTCGCCTGCGCCTGGACGGCGGCGCGGGTGCAGCGCGGCACGGCGCAGGCACTGGGGGACCCGCAGGCGCGCGATGTCCGTGGCCTGCCCATGCTCGTGCGGGTCTAGGCAGCGAGCCCGGCCGCCCGCCGGGTCAGGCGTCGAGCACCGGACCGCGGGTGCGGGTGCGCTTGAGCTCGAAGAACCCCTCGACGCTCGCGACGGCGACCACGCCGTCGAACAGCCGCAGGGCCTGCTCGCCGCGCGGTGCGGGGCTGACCACCGGGCCGAAGAAGGCGACGTCACCAACGGCCACCACGGGCGTGCCGACGTCGGTGCCGACACGGTCCATCCCCTCGTGGTGCTCGGCCCGCAGCGCGTCGTCCCACTGCGTCGAGCCGGCCGCGTCGGCCAGCGAGGCCGGCAGGCCCACCTCGGCGAGCGCCTCGGCGGCGACCGCGTCCCAGTCCTCCCGCTCGCCGAGGTGGATGCGGGTGCCCATCGAGTCGTAGAGCGGCTTGACCACGTCGCGACCATGCTGCTCGCGAGCCGCAGTGAGCACCCGTACCGGCCCCCACGCCCGCTGCATCATCTGCGCGTAGGTGGGCGGCAGGTCGCGGCCGTCGTTGAGGTAGGCCAGCGACATCACCTTCCACGTGACGTCGAAGCCGCGCAACGTGGCCACCTCGCCCAGCCAGCGCGAGGTCATCCAGGCCCACGGGCAGACCGGGTCGAACCAGAGCTGGACGGGCGGGACGACGGCGTCGGACTCGGCGAGGTCGGCAGGCATGGGTACGAGCGTGCCAGCCCAGCCGAGCCCCCGCCCGCCGAGCGCACCACCGGAGGTCTGACAGGATCAACCCATGCCCGGCACGAACCTCACCCGCGACGAGGCGCAGACCCGATCAGGGCACGTGAGCGTCGCGTCGTACCACGTCCACCTCGACCTGACGGGGGACGCAGCCACGTTCGGCTCGACCACGACGGTCGTCTTCGACAGCGTCGACGCCGTCCCGACCTGGCTCGACCTGGTGGCACCCGAGGTCGGCGAGGTGACCGTCAACGGCAGCGCGCTCGACCCGCAGGTCGCCTTCGACGGGGCCCGAGTACGCCTGAGCGGGCTGGCCGAGCACAACGAGGTGCGAGTGGCCGCCCGGTGCGCATACATGACCACGGGCGAAGGGCTGCACCGCTTCGTCGACCCGGTGGACGGCCAGACCTACCTGTACACCCAGTTCGAGGTGCCCGACTCGCGCCGGGTCTTCGCCGTGTTCGAGCAGCCCGACATGAAGGCGACGTTCACCTTCGTCGTCGACGCGCCCGAGGGGTGGCAGGTCGTGACGAGCTCCCCGGTCGCGTCCACCGAGCCCGTCGGGGACGGCGTCGTGCGCTGGACGTTCGAGCCCACCCCCCGCATCTCCTCCTACGTCACCGCGGTCTGCGCCGGTCCGTACCACGTGCAGCGCTCGGAGTACCGCAGCGGCGACCGGGTGGTGCCGCTCGGGCTGTACTGCCGCCAGTCACTGGTGGAGCACCTCGACCACGACGAGCTGTTCGACATCACCCGGCGCGGCTTCGCCTACTTCGAGCAGCTGTTCGCCTACCCCTACCCGTTCGCCAAGTACGACCAGCTCTTCGTGCCGGAGTTCAACGCCGGCGCGATGGAGAACGTCGGCTGCGTGACCTACCGGGACGAGTACCTGTTCCGCAGCCGGGTGACCGACGCGTCCTACGAGCGCCGCGCCGAGACCGTGCTGCACGAGATGGCGCACATGTGGTTCGGCGACCTGGTCACCATGCGCTGGTGGGACGACCTGTGGCTGAACGAGTCGTTCGCCACCTGGGCCTCGGTGCTCTGCCAGACCGAGGCGACCCGCTGGACCGAGGCCTGGACGACGTTCGCGTCGGCCGAGAAGCTGTGGGCGCTGCGGCAGGACCAGCTGCCCAGCACCCACCCCGTCTCGGCCGACATCGCCGATCTGGCCGACGTCGAGGTCAACTTCGACGGGATCACCTACGCCAAGGGCGCCTCGGTGCTCAAGCAGCTGGTGGCCTGGGTCGGCCGGGACCAGTTCGTCGCCGGGCTGCGCCGCTACTTCGCTACCCACGCCTACGGGTCCACCACGCTGGCCGACCTGTTCGTCGAGCTCGAGGCCGAGAGCGGCCGCGACCTGCGCTCGTGGGAGCAGGAGTGGCTGCGCACGGCCGGGGTGAACACGCTGCGCCCGGCGCTGGAGGTGAGCGAGGGACCCGAGGGTGCGGTCTACACCTCGGTGGCCGTCGAGCAGGAGGCTCCGCCGGAGCAGCCTGTGCTTCGCTCCCACCGCGTCGCGATCGGCCTGTACGAGCTGCGCGGCGGCCTGCACCGGGTCGACCAGCTGGAGGTGGACGTGGCCGGGGCCCGCACCGAGCTGCCCCAGCTGGTCGGTCGGCGTGCGGCAGACCTGGTGATCGTCAACGACGACGACCTGACGTTCGCGAAGCTGCGGTTCGACCAGCGCTCGCTGGCCACGCTGGAGGGCCACCTGGACGAGCTCGGTTCCTCGCTCGCGCGAGCACTGGTGTGGACGGGCCTGACCGACATGCTGCGCGACGCGGAGCTGGGCGCCACCCGGTACACCGACCTCGTGCTCACGGGGATCGGCGCCGAGGGCGACATCTCGATGGTCCAGACCCTGCTCGGGCAGGGCCGGCTGGCCGTGGAGCAGTACAGCGACCCGGTCGGGCGGGAGGGCCTGCGCGCGCGCTGGGCCAGCGCCCTGCACCGGCTCGCGCTGGCTGCCGAGCCGGCCAGCGACCGTCAGCTGGCGTTCGTACGCGCCTGGGCGACCGCCGCCGGTAGCGCCGAGGACCTGGACACGCTGCGCGCGCTGCTGGAGGGCTCCGGCCACCTCGAGGGGCTCGCGATGGACCGCGACCTGCGCTGGCACCTCCTGCAGCGCCTCGTCGTGCACGGGGTGGCCGCGGACGTCGAGATCGACGCCGAGCTCGAGCGGGACCCGACGGCGACCGGCCGTCAGCAGGCCACCCGCGCGCGCGCGGCCCGTCCCACGCTGGAGGCCAAGCAGGCCGCCTGGGACGCGGTGATGCGGCCCGGCGCGCTCACCAACGCCGACCTGGAGGCCACGCTGGCCGGGTTCGTGCTGCCCGAGCACCGTGAGCTGGTGCGTGCCTTCGTCGACCCGTACTTCGAGGTGGTGCTGCCGGTCTGGGAGGGCCGCACCTTCCACACCGCGGAGCGCATCATCTACGGGCTGTACCCGGCCGTGGTCACCGAGCCTGGGCTCGTCCAGCGCACCCGCTCGTTCGCGGACGAGCCGGGCGTGCCCCGGGCGGTGCGGCGGATGCTGGTCGAGGAGGCGGCGGACGTGGAGCGCGCGCTGCGCGCCCAGGCCTGCGACGCAGGCTGAGGCTCGGTCAGCGGCCACCGACGGCGCGTGGGAGCACCCCCGCACGCGGGTCGGCGACGACGTCCTCGAGCAGCAGCACCGACCCGTCCGGGCCCCCGAGCGGCACCCGCCAGTTCGGGTACTCATCGGTGGTGCCGGGCTGGTTCTGGGTGCGCCGGTCGCCCACCACGTCGGTGAGCGACACGCCCACCAGCCGCGCCGGCGACCACAGCAGCAGCCGGTGCAGCGCCTCGACGGTGCGGGCGGTGCCGGCCCCGGGATCGAGCAGCCCGCGCTCACGCAGCACGTCCAACCAGGCCTGCCGCTCGCCGGCGGCCACCGCCATCTCGTCGGCGACGTCGCGGGTGAGCAGGCCGAGTGAGTCGCGCAGCAGCACGTGGTCACCGGCCAGGTAGGCCGCCGTGGGGGGGAGGTCGTGGGTGGTGACGGTGGCCAGGCACAGCTCGCGCCACTGCTCGGGGTGCAGCGGCCGGCCCTGAGCGTCGTACTCGAACCACAGCACCGAGGTGCCGAGGATCCCGCGTTCGCGCAGGTGGTCGCGCACCCACGGCTCGACCGTGCCGAGGTCCTCGCCCACCAGCACCGCACCGGCCCGGACCGCCTCGAGGGCGAGGATGCCCACCAGCGCCTCGTGGTCGTAGCGCACGTAGGTGCCCTCGGTCGGCGACCCGCCGGCGGGGATCCACCACAGCCGGAACAGCCCGATGATGTGGTCGACCCGCAGGCCGCCGGCGTGGCGCAGCACGGTGCGCAGCAGGTCGCGGTAGGCGGCGTAGCCGGTCTCGCCGAGCCGGTCGGGCCGCCAGGGCGGCTGAGACCAGTCCTGACCCTGCTGGTTGAAGGCGTCGGGCGGTGCGCCGACCGTGATGCCCTGCGCGAGCACGTCCTGAAGGGCCCAGGCGTCGGCCCCGTCCGGGTGCACCCCGACGGCGAGGTCGTGCAGCAGGCCGATGGGCATCCGGACGTCGCGGGCCTCGTCCTGCACCACCCGGAGCTGCTCGTCGAGCACCCACTGCAGCCAGCAGTAGAAGTCCACGTCGTCCGGGCGCTGCGCACGCACCTGCGCGACCGCCGCCGAGGACGGCTCGCGCAGCGCAGCCGGCCACCGGTGCCAGTCGGCGCCGTGCTCGGCTGCCAGCACGCACCAGGTGGCGAAGGCCAGCAGGCCGTCGCCCTGCTCGGCGGTGAAGGCTCGGTAGGCGATGTCGCGGCCCGGGCTGCGGGGTACCCGGTGCACCAGCCGCAACGCGGCCGCCTTGGCCTCCCAGGCCCGGTCCCGGTCCACCACCGGGCTGGTCGCCAGGTCGGCCACCGAGGCGCGCAGCCGCTCGACCTCTCGGCGGTCGGCCTCGGGCAGGTAGGCGAACTCGTCGATCGCCTCGACTCGCAGGTACAGCGGGTTGGCGAAGCGGCGGGTGGAGGGAAGGTACGGCGAGGGCTCGAGCGGGCTCACCGGCTCGGCCGCGTGCAGCGGGTTCACCAGCACGAACCCGGCCCCGTGCTCGACCCCGGCCCAGGTGACCAGGTCGCAGAGGTCGGCCAGGTCGCCGACGCCCCAGGACCGGCGAGAGCGGACGCTGTAGAGCTGCAGGGCCAGGCCCCACGCCCTGCGGTCGCCGAGGTCGGCGGGGAGCCCGACCCAGGCGGGGGTGACGACCAGCGGGCAGGTCGCGGCGGTGTCCCCGCTGCGGGCGACCAGACGGTGGTAGCCGGTGGGGAGGTCGTGGGGGACGGCGAAGGTGGCCTCCCCGACGAGCCGGCCGTCGACGGTCTCGGGGTTCACCCAGTGGTCCTGCTGGGCGACGTCGTGGCGGCGGGACCCGTCCTCCAGCTCGACCTGCACCGACACCGGCGCCCCGTGGTCGACGTGCACGCCGAACCACGGCGAGGTGCCCTGCCGGGCGACGAGGTAAGGAGGAAGCATCCGCTGCCAGCGGCGGGCCCAGCGCCGACCCAGCGCGGTGCGGCTCGCCTCCGGAGTCGATGCGTCCACACCCATGGCGGACAGCACGGCCACGATGGTCTCGGCGGGGACGCTGACGTGCCGGCCCTGCCAGTCCCAGTACTCGGTCGCCACGCCGTAGGCGGTCGCGAGCTCGACCAGCTCGACCCATCCCTCGCTCACGGCGCAGAGTCAACCAGCCGCGCCGCCAGGGCGGCGTGGTGGTGCCGCCATGGGCGGGCCCGCTCGAGCGAGGCTGCCAGCGACAGCAGCAGCTGCTCCTCGCCGAACCGGGCGCCGAGCATCACCCCGACCGGGAGCGTCACCCCGTCCTCGTGGTGCCAGTGCAGCGGCAGCGAGATCGCCGGGCAGCCGGTGAGGTTCCAGACGCTGGTCCAGGGGGTGAACCGGGTCTGGGCCGCGAAGTCGCCCGCCGGGTCGTCGTCGTCGCGCAGCGCCCCGACCGGTGCAGGCAGGTCGGCCAGCGTGGGAGACAGCACGAGGTCGACGTGGGCCCAGGCGAGCGCCACCTGCCGGGTCACCTCCTGCACCGCCGCGCTGGCCGCCAGGTACTCGACCGCGGAGGTGGCCCGGCCCCGCTCTCGCAGCCAGGCGGTGAGGGGGCGCAGCAGGTGCTCGCGGTCGGGCGGGACGGGCGCGGCGGCCGCCAGCGAGGCCCAGATCGCGGCGAAGGACTCCCAGCGCTGCGCCGGGAACGGTGTCCCCACCTCGACGACCTCGTGCCCGAGGTCGGCCAGCAGCGCCGCGGTGCTCAGGGTCGCCTCGGCGCAGGCGGGGTGGACGACCGCGTCGGCGGCGATCACCGGCTCGAGCAGCACGCCCACGCGCAGTCGTCCCGGCTCACGCCGGGTCGCCTCGACGAAGGTCCCCACCGGCGCCGGCAGCAGCGCGCCGTCGCCAGGCCATGGCCTGGCCAGCACGTCGAGCAGGGCCGCGGCGTCGGCGACCGTGCCGGCCAGCGACCCGTGCACAGCCAGGCCGCCGAGGTCCACCCCGTGCGGCCCGGGGCTGACCCGGCCGCGGGTGGGCTTGAGCCCCACGACGCCGCAGGCGCTGGCGGGGATGCGGATGGAGCCGCCGCCGTCCGAGCCGTGGGCCACCGGCGCCACCCCCGCGGCGACGGTGCAGGCGGCGCCGCCGCTCGAGCCGCCGGCGCCACGGCGCAGGTCCCACGGCGTCCGCGCGGGCGGAGCCACGTCGGGCTCGGTGTAGCAGGGCAGGCCCAGCTCGGGCGTGGTGGTGGTACCCAGCAGCACCGTGCCGGCCTCGCGCAGCAGTGTGACCACTCCGTCGTCCACCTCGGGGACGTACCCGTCGAAGGCTCGGCTGCCGAGGCTGCACGGCACGCCGGCGACCCGGGCGAGGTCCTTCACCGGGCACGGCACGCCGAGCAGCGGCGGGGTCGGCGTGCCGTCGCGGCGGGCCGCTGCGAGAGCCACGTCGGCGGCCGCCGCCTGGGCGAGCGCCCGCTGCGGGGTGCGGGTGACGAACAGGCCGAGCCGGGCGTCGAGCCGCTCGGCCCGGGCGAGGGCCTGCTCGGTCACCTCGACGGCCGACACCTCCCCTCGGCGCAGGGCGGCCGCCAGCTCCAGCGCGGTCGGTGCGCTCGCGTCCACGGGGCGACTCTGCCACCCGCCGAGTGCGGCTGCCCGGCCCCGGCTGCCCGGCTCGTAGGGTTCCGGCCATGCAGCCCGCAGGCCCGTGGTTCGCCGCGCCGACACCCTCGCCGTCCGAGGAGCCGGTGTTCGACCTCCCCGCCACGTCCGAGGAGCTGTCCGACCCGTCCTGGTGGCTCGGGTTCGTGACCGGGACGGCCTTGCGGATCGCCGCCATCGTGGTGCTGGCCCTGGTGCTGCGCTGGCTCGCGGTGGTGACGGTCAACCGGTTCGTGCGCGGGCTGAGCGCCCCGGCACCGTCCGGCGACTCGCTGCTCGGCCGCACCGCCCGCACAGTGATCGGCGAGGACGTGATCGCCGATCAGCGCCGCGCCACCCGGGCAGCCAGCCTAGGCCGGCTGGCCAAGAACGTGGTCAGCGTGCTGATCGGGTCGGTGGCAGGGCTGATGGTGCTGGCCGAGCTGGGGTTCCACCTGGGTCCGCTGCTGGCGGGCGCCGGGGTGGCCGGCATCGCCATCGGCTTCGGGGCCCAGTCGGTGGTCGCCGACTTCATCTCCGGCGTGTTCATGCTGCTGGAGGACCAGTACGGCGTGGGCGACATCGTCGACCTCGGCGAGGCGACCGGCACCGTCGAGGACGTCCGGCTTCGGGTCACCCAGGTGCGCTCCGCCGACGGCGTGGTCTGGTACGTGCGCAACGGCGAGGTCGTGCGGGTCGGCAACATGAGCCAGAGCTGGTCGCGCGCGGTGCTCGACGTGCCGGTCGCCCCCGACGCCGACATCGTCCAGGTCAGCGCCATGATGCGCGAGGTGGCTGCGGACCTGAAGGCGGACCAGTCGTGGGCGTCGCTGCTGCTCGAGGAGCCGGAGGTGCTGGGCATCGAGCAGCTCGCCGGGGACGCCGTCGTCGTCCGGCTGGTGCAGA
>Ga0114938_1000814_pt1 | contig 22577 bp, 24 predicted proteins | sample AshMeaBigSpring_FD_88675 | JGI IMG/M metagenome (GOLD analysis project Ga0114938, IMG submission 88675) | Groundwater microbial communities from Big Spring, Nevada to study Microbial Dark Matter (Phase II) - Ash Meadows Big Spring | ecosystem: Environmental > Aquatic > Deep subsurface >...
AAAAATTGATCATAGAATAGCATCTGTTATCAATGGCAATTTGTTAATAGCTACATGTATTATACTTATTGAAAAAGATTTTGCAAAGGCTAAAAACCTTTTCTATGAAGCAGCTATGGCTAATGCATATTATCATGAAGTATTGAAATACGAATTATTCACTTCATTACATACTTCAGCAAATTTTTTATTAAGTGATAACAAAGAGTTGATTGAAAAATTTTGCACTTTCTCTGATTTGCAAGCAGCACAGAAAGGGGGGTCGATTTTTTATCAAATGGGTAAAGCCATACAGCATAGCATTTTGAATGACGATGTTTCATTATTAGCAGATATAGAAATGATTAAAAAAAGAAGTAAATCGGCACTTGGGAAAAATTTTGTAGATACCATATTTTTTTTTGAAGGCTTAATGGAAAAAAAAGAAGAAAAAATTTTTGCAGGTGTTAATGCTGTTCAAAAGAAATTGCATCGTTATCAAACTATTCTTAAAGATTATTTTGCATTTGAAGCTACGGGTCTAGCAAAACTAGCTTGGATGAAAGGCTTTGAGATTGATTTTAAAAATAAATATATACCTCAGCAGCTTTTACCAATTGCCCCATTGGATCATTATGAGAGTTTTGATTTTTATAAATAGGCATACTAATTATTTGATTCACACATTTTTATAAACTACTTTTATATAAATTATGGGTTTAATTACAACAATTTTCGGAAGAAGTAACAAGGAAAATGATAAAAAAATAAAACAAGATATTCAAGATATTGAAATGGGTAAGGGCTACAACATATACCCTGTTTTAAAGCCGGGAGACTGGATTGGTATTAATAATGGTTTTTTAAAACAAACAATATATGGCACAAAAGAAGATCCCAAATTAGTTGTAGCTTTTGCATATAACACTCCTAATAATTTCATTTTTCTTTCTCCAAAAGATTTTGAGGGAAAAAGCAAAGAAGAAGTTACAGCAACTTTAAAAAAAGCGTATGAAAATTTAGAAACCATAGTTTCAAACTTTAAATTTATTGATTCTCTAAAAAGTAAAGTAATTACATCATCTGGTAACGATTTTTCTTGTGAAAAAGTCTTATCAAAAAATCATATGATGCAAGCGCATAAATTACTCAATTCAAATGAATTGTTTGTTTCTATTGCTAGAAGAAGATGCATGTTTATTACATCTAAAAATGTAGAACCAGAAATAAGAACCGCATTTATAAAATTGCACGAAAATACTTGGTCGGAAGAAAATACGAATAATGCACCTGTCTTTAATGGTATAATAGTAGTTGTAAATGGAGAAATTGTAGATTTTATAGCCTAATTATAACTATTCTAACTATCATTTTTCCAGCATTATCTCAACTTAGCGTAGTTTACAATTGTTGCATACAGCGTATGGCTTTGCCTACGCTGTTGCTTTTTGGGGTAGCGTTTACTTTGATTGGATAGAAGATGTTGCCAACAGAATTGAGATAGAAGCCCAAAACCTAATAGCAACAGACCCTGTAAAAGCACAAAAAATGATTGACATTGCTAATATGATTAAAAATCCTGCTAATGCAACTAAAATTAAGCCATATGTGGTTACACTTAACAGGCCAGTTGGTGGTGCTGCAGGTACAGGCAGTATGAATATTTTAAAACTAAACCCTTTTAAATAATGGAACGAAAAAGTATTGATTTACTTAATTTTTTGTATCAAAATAAAAAGAAATTAGAAGAACAATGGTTAACCTATCAGCCTGATGAAAATCAAAAAGATGACCCCTTTTTTTATAGAAGTAAACATAATCATCTTTGGTATTGCCAAAGAGATTATGCCTACAAATACTTTTATGTGGATAATGATATAGAAAAAGCAAAACAAGCCTGCTATATGTGTGGTAGGCTTGTTGAACTTGCTACTGTAAAATACGATGCCAATTGGATAGATGGTATAGGAACACGCTTTGGGCTTGCACTGTTGAGTGATAATATGGATTTTATAATGCGCTATGCCAACCTAACACATTCAAATTTCATGGCGTCTGTAAATAGGGGTGCAAATGCTGCTTACAATTATTTAATACAATGCATTTTAAAGGATGATATTGCTGAATTTGAAAGAGTGCTTAAAATTGCAAAGGTAAAATGTGCAAAAAAATTCAGATTCGATGCAGATATGCTGTTTTTTGAAGCCTTGGTTGCTAAGGACAAAGAAAAGTGTGAAACTATTTTAGCAGAAGAGGTGTCTCCTAAAGGGCATAACAAACATAATAAATTAGAAACAGGCTATAAAGATTTTATCTCTTTTCCTGCCACAACACTTGCCAAACTTGCTTGGTTAAAGGGCGTAAACGTACAAGTAGATACTCATTTAATACCGCAAGCACTTTTGCCGCTACAGCCCAATGAAGTTTATGTTGATGAATACGATTTTTTAAGTAGTTGTAAGTAGATTTTTATAAGTGAATATAAAAGCATTGCCTAACAAAAATCCCTCTGTAGCAATTACTACAAAGGGATTTTTTTATCAAGTATAAACGCTATTAATAACCAAATATCTCTTCTAAACTTAGTTTTTTTACTTCTCCGTATTGTTTTAAATCATCAATATTCACTCGTTTTTCGCTTGCAACAATGCAGTAACTATAAGGCTTATTGGCAATTTGTTGTTTGGTGAAATTTTTAATATCATCAAAACTTAAAGCATCAATTTCTTTATATGTATTTTTTCTAGGATCGTAATCAATACCCAAACGTTGTAAAGACAAATAATTGAAAATAACCGATTCGTCGGTAATTCTTTCGCTTTCTATGTCTTTTTTAATCGCTGTTTTGGCATCGCTAAACAATTTATCTGCTTTAGGTAAATCATTAATCAACTCATTCATCGATTTTACTGCATCGTTCAGTTTATCAGATTGTGTGCCTACATAAGCCATAAAGCTATATGGGTTTTCTTTCTTTTGTGGTTTACCATACATAGCAAATGTTGAGTAAGCTAATGCTTTAGATTCTCTAATGGTTTGAAAAACAATGCCACTCATAGCACCTGCACCAAAATAATTATTAAACAAATCGATGGTTGTATTTCTTTTAGCATCGTAAGCGTCAGTATTTCTGAGCCATCTTATCTCTGCTTGAACCATATCGTAGTTAGCAAAATATACTTTATTACTTTGTTGCTGCTGCATTACATATTCCATTTTAGAAGCATTGGGTTTAAATGTAGCAGGCATTGGATGTAGTTGCTTAATTTTTGTGGTAAAATCGTTTACAGCCAACGGTCCAAAATAAATAATATCATGTGCATAATTGGTTAAGTCATGTAAAATATCGGTAAGTTCTGCAGCTTTCATTCCCTCTAATTCTTCTTTGCTTAAGACATAGTTAAATGGATTTTTTGCTCCATAATTGGCATAATTTACCAATCCATTCATAATTGCACCTTTATTCAGTTTAGCATCGTTGCGTTGTTTTTGTATACGAGCAATGAGTTTTTTCAGTGCTTCTTCATCTGGTTTACAGTTTTTAAGAATATCTTCTAACAACGCAACTGCTTTACTAAAGTTTTGTTGTAATCCTGTAACATAAATGGTTGTAAACTCAGTTCCTGCACTTACATTAAATGAACAAGCAAGTTTGTAAAACTCTTTGCTAATATCTGCTGCTGCAATTTTATCTGTTCCTAAAAAAGGAAGATATTGAGTAGCTGCACCCAAAAATTTATTGTTCCAAGTACCCATATTTAAACGATAGTATAGTCTAAATATATCGTTGTCTTTGTTTTGAGAATAGTAAACAGTAGCAGCACCAACAGCAGATTTTTGAATATCTTTTGTGTAATCAATAAACGATGGATTGATGTTGCCAGCTTTAACTGCTTCTACTTGTTTTAAAAAGTTACTTTCAGCATCTCTATTTACGTCAATAGGTGTGATAGCAGGTTTTGGAACTTTTACAATGTTTTTATCTTCGCCTTTACGTTTGTATACAGCTACGTATCCATCGGTAATATATTTATTGATGAAATTAACCAATTCAGCTTTTGTAACTGCGTTCATTGCATCTAAAAATGCAGCTCTTTTATCCCACATTTTTCCTTCATCTTGAATAAATGAATTCATAATGTCGTTAGCAGTACTATTGTTGTCTTTAATGGCTTCCAATTTATCTAACTTGTAGTTGGCAGCCGTAGATTGAATTAATGATTCATCGAAATCACCTTTTTTTAGCAATTCTATCTGAGCCATTAACAACGATTTTACTTCGTCTAAACTTTGACCTGCTTTTGGAGCACCATTTACAACCAAAACGCCATAATCTTTAAAGTTGTAGTTATAAGCTCCTGCTCTTAAAACCTTTTGTTGTTTGTTTAAATTCAAGTCTATTAATCCTGCTTTTCCATTGGCTAAAATATTGGCAGTTAATTCTACCAAAATACTTTCTTTATAGCTTAATGCACCAGGCATTCTCCAAGCAATGTTGATGTTTTCTGCTGTTGGGCCAAATACTTCTTTTACAATAGGAGAAGCTATTGGTTTTTCAGCAGCAGGATTATATGCAGGAACCGCTTTAGGTTTCCACCATTTAAAGGCAGCATCTATCTTAGCAATTACTTCATCGGCATTAAAATCTCCTACCATTACCAAAGCCATATTGTTGGGCACATAATAGGTGTTGTAAAAATTTTTTATAGCCACTAACGATGGATTTTTTAAGTGCTCAATTGTACCAATAGTGGTTTGTTGACCATAATTATGTGTTGGAAAAACATTTGCCAACAATACCTCGTTTACTTTTCTTCCATCATTATCTAAGCCAATATTTTTTTCTTCATAAACGGCTTCTAATTCGGTATGAAAAAGGCGTAAAACAGGGGCTCTAAATCGTTCAGACTGAACCATTAAAAACTTGTCAATTGCATTTGCAGGAATATTTTCTTCATATACCGTTTCTTCTACCCATGTATGTGCATTGGTACCTTGTGCACCCATTGCAGCCAACATTTTATCGTACTCATTGGCAATGGCAAATTTTGCAGCAATTCCGCTTACACTATCTATTTCATGGTATTTTGCTTTTCTAGCTGTTGTGTCAGAAAATGGTATTTTATTGTATGCTTCGTAAAGCGATTCAATTTTATCGATGAGTGGTTTTTCTTTTGCCCAGTTTAAACTACCATATTTATCGGTTCCTTTAAACAATAAATGTTCTAAATAGTGGGCTAAACCTGTATGATTTTTTGGGTCTTGATTGCTACCTGCCCTTGTTCCAAATAAAGTTTGAATTCGAGGTGTTTTTTTATTTACACTTAATACAACGGTTAATCCGTTCGACAATTTATAAAAACGAGCCTTAGTTGGGTCTTCGGTAACATATTTGTATTTGTAAACACCGCTTGTAGCCTCTTTCCATTGATATTTTGATTGCGAAAAAGAAACACAAGCAAGCGTACAAAACAATGTACCAAGCAGTAGTTTTTTGAGCATAAATGTTTGGTTTAAAAATGAAATTTAAAATTAGCTGTTTGCAATATATTACAAACAATTCAATGTATAATTTAAGAAATTTTCTGCATTTTAACGTTGTATTGGCTAAGATGCTATTCGTTTTAAAGCTTCTCGTTTGCTGAGTGAACTCAATGTATGGTTGTTTACAAATTCTTTTACCCATGTTTCATTGGTTCTAGCATATTCTCTTAAAGCCCAACCAATGGCTTTTTGAACAAAAAATTCTTTACTACCACTTAAATAAACAATGTAACTTTCTAGAATGGCTGTATCAGTATTTTTTTTATAAGATTTTTGAAATAAAATACTAGCTCTTTGAAGCCAAATATTGCTGCTTTTATTCCATTTCGATGTAATGCTTATGGTTTGATGATTAAACAACTTAAAATAACTACCTACACATTCAATAATTACATGGTCTACACTATCCCACCAACTTTTAGTAGTTAAGCAATGTTCAATTAAAGTTATTGTTTCTTTTGTCCATTGTTTTTTGTAAAAAGCCAAAATTTCAACTGCTGCATATTGATATTCTCTGTAAGGTAATTGCCAAAGTGTAATTACGATTGTTTCAACAGTTTGTAAATTGGTGATTGTATTTTCTTGTAAAAAAGTTTTTGTAATGCTTCTTCTTTCAGCAGCTTGTAATCCTAAAAAGTTAAATTGATTTTTCATGTAAGCTTTACTCCATGCTGCTCTATCCTCGTTTTTCAGCGATTCTATTTTTTCTTGAAAAGACAAGATAAATTGGTTTACGAAAGCTTGATTCATAGGTAAATTGTTTACAAGAAATGATTTTTAATTGATGGGGTTTCCATTCCAGTTAAACACAAGTCCAACTTGGTTAAAATTGTTTTGTTGGTAAAATCCAGTAGCATATTGAATGTGAATTTTCTTTAAACGAATGTTTATTCCACCCGAAAACCCACTTAAACCATTCGAAATATTGATGTTCGACAATTCTTTTCTCTGTAAAAAATTGTATCCAATATTCAATTCAATTTTTTCTTTTAGATATACTTGAACGGCAGCAACTAAGTGGCTAAAAAGTTTATCGGCAAAGCTAAATCGTTTGTTTTCTATTAAATTATCGTTGTTAAAAATTGTATCTTGATAGTTGATATTCAATTGCTGAAGTTGATGTGCTGTTAATGAAAATTGAATAGGAGCGTTGGCTAGTTTTTTACTGATTCCAATTTGAACATCAAAAGGTAATTCTTCTTGTGAAGCATTTATGGCATATTTATTTAATTGTGTTCCTATATTTTTTACTAAAAAACTACACTGAAGTTGTTGAGAAGAATCGTAAAAAGCCACTCCAATATCAGCTGCTAAAGCTTGACTTTTATAAATGAAATAATTACTATTGATCCATTTAGCAGTAAAACCAAGATGCCATTTTTCTTTGTATTGTTTTGCAATAGAATATTGAATGGCATAGTCTGATGGCGTAAAATTGCCATAAACATTACCTACAGCATCGGTGGCTTGAATGCTTCCATAGTTGAAAAAATGAATACCAAAAGCATGTGTAAGATTGCTTTTTTGATGATGAAATGCTGTAGCTAAACTATATTGATAAATACCTGCAAAAAATCGGTTGAAATTCACATTCACTTGTTGGTGCATATTACTTCTTAAAAGTGATGGATTGTTATACGCTAAACCAACGTCGTTGCTTATTTGTGATGTATTAATGCCACCGATACTTGCTAAACTAGCAGTTGCAGGTTGCTTTAAAAAAGAATAAGCTGCACTGCCACCAATAGTTTGTGCAAAAGTGGATGTACAATAAAGAAAGCAACAGCTAAAAAATAGAATGATAATTTTTAACACTAGTTGAAGGTAGAATAAATACTGTTAAAACTTGTTTTGATAAATAAGAAATACAACTGCTATAAACAAAAAAAGCCGTTCTAAAATTAGAACAGCTTATAATAAATTTATATTAGCATGAAACTATTTTTCAGCTAAAAAATCTTTCACTTTATCCTTGTGAAGAATGATTTCTTTGAAAGTGTAAGCACCAGATTTAGGACTGCGTACGGCTTTTATTACTTTAGTGTAATTTTTTGCCTCGGCAGCTGCCTTAAGGTCTTTCACTTTTGCGTTCTTTGAAGCTGCTTTTGCCATGGTTTATTTAATTTCTTTATGAACAGTTACTTTTTTAAGAATTGGGTTAAATTTCTTTAACTCCAAGCGTTCTGGGGTATTTTTTTTATTTTTATTGGTAATGTAACGGCTTGTACCAGGCATACCACTAGTTTTATGCTCTGTACATTCCAAAATCACCTGCACCCTGTTTCCTTTCTTTGCCATTTGTATAAATGATTTGCTTTGTAAGAATTAGATTAGATTTTATCTCCCTTGGCTCTTAACGCTTTCACAGTAGTTAAAAGTCCGTTTTTATTAATTGTACGAATTGCTTCGGAAGAAACTTTTAAAGTTATCCAACGATTCTCTTCTGCAAAAAAGAAACGCTTTGTTTGTAAATTTGGTAAAAATCTACGCTTTGTTTTAATGTTTGAGTGAGAAACACTATTTCCTACTATCGGTTTTTTTCCTGTAACCTGACATACTCTAGCCATGATTCAAAATTTTCGGACGGCAAAAGTAGGGAAAACTATCAAATAATCAAGATGTTTCTTTTCTTTTTTTTCTTTTCTATTTTATTCAACATTTTAACGCTATCAAATTAGTTTGAAATAAATATTTACAGCTACTTCATTTTAACATAATTTTATGTATTCTTTTATTACCCCTACTTGTTTTATGAAAATTTTGTTGCCTTTAATTTTATCTGTATGCGTATTGCAAATACATGCACAACAACGCTGTTCGCTATCTGAAAAGTGGCAAACCGACACTACTTTACAAACACCTGAATCTGTTTTATTTTATAAAAAAGGTAAGTTTTTGTTTGTTTCTAATATAAATGGAAAATCTGGCGATAAAGATGGCAATGGCTCAATAGCAAAAGTGGCATTAGACGGAACTATTTTATGTGCCGATTGGATTACGGGTTTAAATGCACCTAAAGGTTTAGGTGTTTATAAAAATTTATTGTACGTAACCGATTTAATTGAGATTGTTGTGATTGATATTACTAAGTCGATGATTATTAAAAAAATTGCCATTGATAGTGCAAAATTTTTAAACGATTTAACAGTAGATGCTGAGGGCACGGTTTACGTTAGCGACAGCAGAACAGGTAAAGTGCATTCTATTAAAAACGATGTAATTACTACTTATATTGAAAAATTACAAGGCCCAAATGGATTATTGATAACTAATGAAGGTTTATATATTTTAGATAGAGGAAGTTTATTGCTGTATAAAGATGGAAAACAAATAGCAAAAATAGCAGACGGAATGGATGCAAGTACCGATGGAATTGAACAAGTAAACCCTAATGAGTTTGTGGTTAGCTGTTGGTCTGGCGTTGTTTATTACATTTTTTCAAACGGTGCTAAACAGGTGATTTTAGATACAAGAACTGAAAAAATTAATAGTGCCGATATTGGTTATAATGCTAAGGAAAAAGTTATTTATATACCTACATTTTATAAAAATAAAGTAGTTGCTTACGAACTTAAATGGATGCAAACCAATTTTAACGCCAATTACAATAACAAGTAAATTTTTAGGTTTAACTTATTTTTTTATACTTTAAAATGCGTAGCATTTGAATAACAACAGAGGAAAAAATGAGTCCAAAGCCAATATAAAAGCTTGAACCTAGATATCTATTTTCTTTATACACTAAAAAAGCTAGAATAATACCATAAACAGGTTCTAAATTTAAAGTAAGATTTTGTGTAAATACCGATACTTTTTTCAAAGCGGTTAACGATAAATACATAGCTCCAATGGTGCAAAACCAACTGAGTAAAACAAGCCAAATCCAATCGTTTGTAGTAGGAATAAGTTGTTGTGTAGGTAAAATAGTTAGGTACAAAGGCATTAGAATAGATAAAATTAAAAAGCCACCTACTAATTCGTAAAACATCAATGTTTCTGAGTTGTAATTGGTAACTACTCTTTTATTGAATAATGAAAAAACGACACTTAAAAGTGTAGATACAATACCAATACAAATTCCTAATTGATAGGAGGGGTCAAAATGAAAAATTAAGTAAATACCAAGTATACCTAATAGACTTAATAAAACCTCTTTTATCTTGATTTTATTTTTGGTAAACAAAGGCTCTAATAAAGCGGTAAATAATCCTGCTGACGACAAGCATGTAAGTGCTATAGAAACATTTGCGTATTTAATGCTACCATAAAAGCAAGCCCAATGTATAGCAATAATTGCTCCAATACCAAATAGCTGTATGGTTTTCTTAAAAGGTAAAAACTGTAGTTTTTTTGTGTAAAGCAATAAGCCCAATAAGGTAATTATTGTAATTAAAATTCTGTACCAAACCAATAATCCTTCATTTAACGTAATTACTCTACCCAATACACCTGTAAATCCCCATAAAAAAACGGCTACATGCAGCTGTAGTAAAGGTAATTTCATAAATAAAAATGAAAATTATCAATTGAAGAATTCAATATTGTAAGCAAAAAAGTAATTATAAAAAACTATTGATTATCTACAACAAACTGATCTTTGTCTTTAAATGTAGCTGATAAAATATTGTTATTATCTTGATTGGCTTTTACTGTTTTTCTATACTTTTTAAAAATACTAAGCAGTTGAATTTTTATTACCCCAATAACACCTTCTTTAATAATTCCTTTACTCATTTTACTTACACCCACTTTTCTATCGATAAACGTAATGGGTACTTCTGCTATTTTAAAGCCTAATTTCCAAGTAGCAAATTTCATTTCTATCTGAAATGCATAACCAACAAATCGTATTGCATCTAAATTAATAGAAGCTAGCACTTTTCTGCTGTAACACACAAAACCTGCCGTAGGATCGTTTATAGGCATCCAAGTAATTAATCGAGTAAAAATGGCACCACCTCTTGAGTAAAAATGCCTATCAAAAGGCCAGTTCTCAATTTTACCGCCAGCAACATAGCGGCTGCCAATAGCAATATCTGCACCTTTTACAGCACAAGCATGAAATAAATTTTCTAAATCTTTTGGATTGTGCGAAAAGTCTGCATCCATCTCAAAAATATAGTCGTAGCCATTTTGTAAACTCCACTTAAACCCATGAATATAAGCGGTTCCTAAACCGAGTTTGCCAGTACGTTCTTCTAAAAACAATTGCCCCTGAAAGGTTTGCATGGCATTTTTTACAATTGCTGCCGTTCCATCAGGTGATCCGTCATCAATTACAAGTACATGATAGTTTGCCTGTAAGTTGAATACAGCATGTAGAATAGGCAAAATATTGTCCTTTTCGTTATAGGTTGGTATAATTACAATCTTTTTCAACGTTTGAATCAGGGGATGTAAAATAAAAATATAGAAATTATAGTATCCAACTACATTATTTGTGTAAAAATCACACTAAATTTATTTGAATTAATGCTTTTTTAACAATGTTCTGTTTAAGATTTCGGTCAGTTTTTGTTTGGTATTCATCGCAAAATCGCCTTTCATCATCCAATCGTAGTATTGTGGTTCTTCTTTCAAAACCTGTGTAACTGGCTTTCCTTTGTGTTTTCCAAAATTAAAAATTTCAACACCGTTGGCATCTTTTATAAACCTGCGTGCAAAATCTACAATATCATCTTCACCTGTAAATTTTACAATACTTTCTACCGTATTACCAATAGATGGATAACGTTCTACCTGGGCTTCTAAAACCTCCCAAGTAGCAGTAGCATCTGCTTCAGCACCATGTGCACCTTCTAACTGTTTGTTGCAATAAAATTTATACGCAGCACTCAAGGTTCGTTGTTCCATTAAGTGAAATACTTTTTGCACATCTACCAGTTTTTTTCCATCTAAATTAAATTGCAAACCAGCTCTAGAAAATTCTTCAATAAGTAGCGGTAAATCAAATCTATTGCTGTTATAGCCACCCATATCACATGGATCTAAAAATTGTTTTATTTCGTTGGCTACTTGTTTAAATGTGGGTGCATCTTTTACCATTTCATCCGTTATTCCATGAACATCGCTTGCACCTTGTGGAATAGGAATAGTAGGATTAATCAACTTCCTTTTTACTTGTTTGGTACCGTCAATTGCAATTTTTACAATTGCAATTTCTACAATTCTATCATTGCTAATATTAATGCCAGTTGTTTCCAAATCAATAAATGCAAGTGGGCGTGTTAATTGTAATTTCATTCTTTATTGTTTAATATTAGCTTTTTTGTTTGGGCGTTTCCCACCAAAGGTGGGTCGGGCTTTTCGCTACAAGCCTTGCCAAAGGCAAGGGCTTTACACTACAATCCCTAACGCATTCAAAAACAATCATTCTAAGAAATAGTAGGCTTTAAATTCAATAAAATTTTGTTGAACTTTTTACCAAAAACTATTTTGATTTTTGCGAAAGTAAGCATATACCTTTCAAACAGTTAAAATCAAATAGAATTTGCTGCTGAGATGCATATTTTATAAGATTAATCTAATACAGTTGACGCTATTTTTATTTAATTTTTACATCAATAAATAAAAAACAATGTTCATTTCTAGTCATTCCTGTATCTTCGTAAGCAATACGAAAAACCATTTTTAGCAAATTAATCAAAAAACAAATGAAAAAGATTTTATTCGTTGCCTTGATAGCTTCTTTTGCCATTACACTTTTTTCTAGCTGTGCATCGTCAAGAGGAAAAGGTTGCCCAACCAATAATCCAAGATATTTTAGAGGGTAATTCAGTTTCTACATGCTTATGAATTGGAATCCACTCAACAGCGAAGAACAATTATCTGCCATTAAGCAGCAATCTTTTAATAAGCCACAGGTTATCTTTAAGCACAGTACTCGCTGTAGTATTAGTAGTATGGCGTTAAGTAGGCTTGAAAGGTCAGAACAGCCATTAGATGTAGATTTTTATTTGCTAGATTTAATCGCCTATCGATCTGTTTCAAATGCGGTTGCATCATTTTTCGATGTTCACCACGAATCTCCACAAGTAATACTTTTGAAAGATGGCGAATGTATTTACGATGAAAGTCATTATGCAATTACTATGGATGAAATAGTAGCACAGATTGCCTTGTAAAATTAGAGCCTGTTGAATAGGATGTTTTAACTTTCATGGATAATTCTTTCATTGTACCTTTCTTACAAATGCAAGCCCCAGAAATGATAGTTTTCATTCATATTGGTATTCTGTATGTGAATGACATCATACTTTACCGGTGATGCATTTTGTCTTGATGTTGGTAAACTATAATGATACAAACAGCAGTAAATTTTAAATATTAAAATAAAAAAAGGGCAAGCAATGCTGATGTTGCTAGCCCTTTAAAAATTGAATGAAACTTAATTAAACCAATCCTTTTGCACTTAAATATCTTTCAGCATCTAAAGCAGCCATACAACCACTTCCGGCTGCTGTAACTGCTTGACGATAATTTTTATCTTGTACATCACCAGCTGCAAAAACACCTTCTAAATTTGTTTTTGAAGTTCCAGGTTGAGTAAGAATATAGCCTGTTTCATCCATGTCAATAAATCCTTTAAAAATATCGCTATTCGGTTTATGACCAATTGCAACAAAAAAACCACTAATGGCAATTTCTTCGGTAGTTTGAGATTTTGTATTTTTAATTCTTACACCACTAACTTTTTGGTCTCCTAAAATTTCTTCTGTTTCACTATTCCAATATACTTTAATGTTTGGCGTAGCCAATACTCTATCTTGCATTACTTTACTTGCTCTCATCACTTCTTTTCTGACAATCATATGCACTGTTGTACATAGTTTTGATAAATACAAAGCTTCTTCAGCTGCTGTATCACCTGCTCCTACAATTGCTACTTCTTTTCCTTTAAAGAAAAAGCCATCACAAACCGCACAAGCACTTACACCAAAACCATTTAAACGTTGTTCACTTTCAATTCCTAACCATTTTGCAGAAGCACCTGTAGAAATAATTACAGCATCTGCTTCAATCCATTTTTCTTCATCAATTTCTACCCTATAAGGCTGTTTGCTAAAATCTACTTTTGTAGCCATTCCATAACGAATATCTGCACCCATTCTAGCTGCTTGCTTTTCAAAATGAATCATCATTTCTGGCCCTTGTACACCATCGGCATATCCTGGATAATTTTCTACCTCAGTGGTAATTGTTAATTGTCCACCTGGCTGAATACCTTGGTATAAAACGGGCTTCATATTTGCTCTTGCAGCATAAATAGCAGCAGTATATCCAGCTGGCCCACTTCCTATAATTAAAACATGTACTTTTTCTGTTACTTCATTACTCATAATTCTTTCATTTATTATTTACAAAAATATTGATTGATTATTGGTTGGTAGAAAATATAATCAACAATTTGTGTGTAAAGACGTTCACTTTATTTTTCCATTACAAATATTTGTGTACTTCTTTTTATTGTACTATAAAAAGAAACCCTTGAGCGTATAGTCACTCAAGGGTTCTTTTATTGATAGAAAAATTAAATTAACCCAAATATGCTTTTAGAGCATTGCTATATCTAGCTTTTTGCAAACGTTTAATTGCACGTTCTTTAATTTGGCGAATACGTTCTTTTGTTAAGTCGTATTTCATACCAATTTGCTCGATTGTAACACCATTTTCTCCATCTAAACCAAAATATGCATTCACAATTTCAGCCTCTCTTGGGCTTAAAGATTTTAAAACACGTTTAATTTCTTCACGTAAAGAATCTTTCATTACATCATCATCTGTATCATCACTTCCTTCTAATAAATCTCCCATTGCTACATCTTCAGCTTCATGCACAGGTGCATCTAATGAAGTATGACGAGTATTGCTTTGGAAAATATTGTTAATTTCTGTTTCACTCATCTCTAAAATATCGCTCAACTCTTCAGTACTTGGCTCTCTTTCGTGTTCTTGTTCAAAAGCCATGTATGCTTTATTGGCTTTGTTATAAGTACCAATTTTGTTTTGAGGCAAACGAACCAGACGACCTTGTTCTGCTAATGCTTGTAAAATAGATTGACGAATCCACCAAACAGCGTAAGAAATGAATTTAAAACCTTTGGTTTCGTCAAAACGTTGAGCAGCCTTTATTAATCCTAGATTTCCTTCATTAATCAAATCGCTCAAAGAAAGACCTTGGTGTTGGTATTGCTTTGCCACAGAAACCACGAAACGTAAATTCGCTTGTACCAATTTATCTAAAGCCCTTTGATTACCCATTTTAATTTTCTGAGCCAATGTGGTTTCTTCTTCTGGCGTAATCATTGGAATCTTAGAAATTTCTTGCAAGTATTTTTCTACTGCTTGTGAATCTCTATTCGTAATCTGGGTTGCAATTTTGAGCTGCCTCATAGTTGATATTTATACTTAGTAGTAACTTCTTTTTAACTCAATTGTGTTTATGAAAATAAATCAATTAAGCAAATTACATTACTTTACTTATTTAGAAGTTTGCAAAAATACGATTGTAATAGCTAAAATCATATTTTTTATGTAAAAAACAAGGTTAATTATGTAAAAGGATAAAATAAAACTTGGTTTATTTCTAAAAATGCCTTTTATCAACCGATTAATTCAACTTTTGTAGAATAATAAATCTATTGATGGCACTAAAAATTGCTACAATTTTTAAACTTTGGTAATAAATCAGTCAAATACTTATGAATTCTTAAAAGTTTTTCCCACTACTTTTTAAAGTTGGTAATGCCTGTATCTTCGCAAATATGATAGATTTTAGATCAGATACGGTAACAAAACCATCTGCTGCAATGCTTGATGTAATGAATAAGGCAACAGTAGGAGACGATGTTTTTGGGGAAGATGTAACTGTAAATGCTTTAGAAAGTGTAGCCGCTGAAATGTTTGGAAAAGAAGCTGGTTTGTTTTGTCCAAGTGGCACCATGACCAATCAGATTGCTATTAAAGTTCATACCAAAGCAGGTGAAGAGATTATTTGCGATGCATTAAGCCATGTGTATTTATACGAAGGCGGTGGCATTGCATTCAATAGTGGCTGTTCTGTAAAACTCATTCATGGAAACAAAGGCAGAATAACAGCAGAACAGGTAGCCAATAACATTAATCCAGACGATATTCATAAGCCTCCAACCAGTTTGGTTTCATTAGAAAATACGTCAAATAGAGGCGGTGGAAGTTGTTATGATTTCAATGAAATTGTTGCTATAAAAGAAGTTTGCAAAAAAAATAACTTACCCTTACACTTAGATGGTGCAAGACTTTTTAATGCAATAGTTGCCAACAAAGAAAATCCGTTAGATTATGGAAAAGCTTTTGATTCTATTTCAATTTGTTTAAGTAAAGGTTTAGGAGCTCCTGTTGGAAGTGTTTTAATTGGCTCTCATGAATTTATAAAAAAAGCAAAACGAATTAGAAAAGTATTTGGAGGAGGAATGAGACAAGCAGGCTATATTGCTGCCGCAGGAATATATGCTCTAGAAAACAATGTGAATAGATTAGCAGAAGATCATAAACATGCACAACTCATTGCAAATGCTTTACAACAAAAAGATTTTGTAGGCGAAATTTTTCCTGTAGAAACCAATATAGTTATTGCAGAAATAAAAGGAAGGTTAAATGTTGACGCATTTGTTTTAAAAATGAAGCAAAATAACATTCATTTGTTTGCTATTTCACCAACACAAATAAGAATGGTACTTCATTTAGACATAACAGCAGAAATGGTAGCAGAAACCATTCAAATCATAGAAAATTTATAAAATAATAGTTCAAACGTACAATATGTTATCAAAAATTAATCCAACAAACACACAAGCTTGGTTACTATTAAAAAAGCACTATGAAGATGAAATGAGTCGTAAGCATATGAGAGATTTATTTGCTCAAGATGCAGAACGATTCAACAAATTTTCACTTTGTATGGGTGATATTGTATTCGATTATTCAAAAAATATCATTAATCAAAAAACACTACAATTACTGTTACAGTTAGCAGAAGAATGTAAAGTAAAAGAAGGCATTCATGATATGTTTGCTGGTTTAAAAATTAATGAAACCGAACAAAGAAGCGTTTTACATACTGCACTAAGAAATTTTTCTGACACACCTATTTTAGTGGAAGGAAAAGATATAATGCCTTTGATTAAAAAAGTGCAATTACAAATGAAAAAGTTTTGTAGCCAAATTCATTCTGGTGAATGGAAAGGCTATACCAATAAACCTATAAAATATATTGTAAATATTGGTATTGGAGGAAGCGATTTAGGCCCTGTAATGGTTACAGAAGCCCTAAAACCTTATTGGGTAAATGGAATTGAAACATATTTTGTTAGCAATATTGATGGAACACATATTGCAGAAACATTGAAAAAAGTAAAGGCTGATGAAACTTTGTTTTTAGTTGCATCAAAAACATTTACAACACAAGAAACAATGACCAATGCTCATACAGCAAGAGCTTGGTTTTTAGAATTTGCTAAAGATGAAAAACATGTTGCCAAACATTTTGCCGCGTTAAGCACCAATGAAATAGAAGTTACAAAATTTGGAATAGATAAAGCTAATATGTTTGAGTTTTGGGATTGGGTTGGTGGTCGTTATAGCTTGTGGAGTGCAATTGGGTTATCAATTGCATTAACAATTGGCTACGATAATTTTGAACAATTGTTAAAAGGTGCACATGCAGTAGATGAGCATACTAAAACAGAAAAATTTGATAAAAATATTCCTGTTTTAATGGCACTCATTGGAATTTGGTATACCAATTTTTTTAATGCGGAAAGTGAAGCTATTTTACCATACGATCAATATTTACACCGTTTTGCTGCCTATTTTCAACAAGGAAATATGGAGAGTAATGGTAAAAGTGTAGATAGAAGTGGCAATCAGGTAAATTATAAAACAGGACCAGTTATTTGGGGTGAACCTGGAACCAATGGTCAACATGCTTTTTATCAGTTAATCCATCAAGGAACACTTACCATTCCTTGCGATTTTATTGCACCAGCAATTAGTCATAATGCAATAGGTGACCATCATCAAAAACTCCTTTCTAACTTTTTTGCACAAACAGAGGCATTGATGAATGGAAAAAGTGAAAACGAGGTAAAAATTGAGTTGATGAAAGCTGGAAAATCTGAAGATGAAATAAAAAAATTAGTTCATTTTAAAGTGTTTCAAGGTAATAAGCCAACCAATTCTTTCTTAATTAGAAAAATTACACCCTATTCATTGGGAAGTTTAATTGCTTTATACGAGCATAAAATATTTATTCAAGGTATTATTTGGAATATTTTCAGTTTCGATCAATGGGGTGTTGAACTTGGCAAACAATTGGCAAATCAAATTTTACCAGAATTGGCTAATGAAGATGCAATAACCAATCATGATAGCAGTACAAATGGATTAATTAATGTGTATAAGAAATTTAGAGCAGCAAATGCTTCTGAATAAGTATTTGCTCTTAAAACTGTTACATACTTTTTATGAATGTTATTATTAGAAAAATTGTACCAACGGATAATACTTTTATTGCCACTATTATTCGTACAAGTTTAGAAGAATTTGGAGCAAATAAAGTGGGTACAGTATATTTTGATGCATCAACAGACCATTTATACGAACTTTTTCAAACGAAAGGAAGTGTGTATTTTATTGCTACTATTGAAGATGAAATCGTTGGTGGTGGCGGCATTTTTCCAACAGAAGAATTACCGAATGAAACGGCAGAATTGGTAAAAATGTATTTACGAAAAAATGCTAGAGGTAAAGGAATTGGAAAAAAATTAATGGATACATGCTGCAATTGGGCAAAAGAAAATGGCTATTCTAAAATTTATTTAGAAACAATGCCTGAACTAAAAAAAGCCATTGATACTTACGAAAAATATGGCTTTCAGCGATTAAACTCACCATTAGGAAATAGTGGACATAGTGGTTGTGATATTTGGATGTTGAAAGAGTTAGATTAAATTTATTTTTATCTATTACAACAAAGAGCTCCAAAGTTAACTTTGGAGCTCTTTACTATTATCGTTTTAATTATTTTATTTAGCCTTATTATACGCTTTAACAGAGTATACAAAGCCTTCTACTTTTTTCACTTGATTTTCTCTTGCTTTACCTTTTAAACTAGTTGTTTGTGATAGTTTAATTTTTCGAATCGTTGTATCAATATCTCTGTATTCTTCAATAAAAGAGTAGATATTTTTACTTTTAATAGCAAAAGTAACGCCATCGGCTTGTGTTTGTCTAGAACTTAAAATACCAATTACTTCTCCATTTTTATTCAAAACTGGTCCACCACTGTTACCAGGATTTGAATTGGTTTGAATTTGATAACTCAACGTATCGCCATGAAAACCAGATTGTGCACTTAAAGAACCTTGAATATATGTAAGCGTATTATCGTCACGAGGATAACCAAGTGTAAATATTTCTTCTCCTAAATCAGCGTTGCTTTTATCAATACTAAAAGGTAATGATTTAACTACTTTAAAGTCATCATCATTTATTTTAAGAAGAGCTAAATCTTTTTTTGCATCCATTACTACGATATCAGCCTTAAATTCTTGTCCCTCATTATTTACCACAATAGCACTATTTCCTTTTAAAACGTGTGCATTAGTAATAATGTATCCTTTTCCATCAATTAAAAATCCAGAACCACCACTTATAAGGCTAGCGTTTGCAGGAAGTTTGCTTTTCACTTCATTAATGATTGAACCTTGAACTTGTTGGTTCATTTTAATAGAAGCAATATCAACACTTAATTGCTGCAATTTGCTGTTATTAACAGCAGGCGTAAAATAACTGATAATACCACTTATAACTAATGCTATTACACCACCAGCAGAAGCTGCTATGGCAATGTCTCTTTTATAACGTTGATAAAGCTGAATTACTTTTCCTTTAAAATTAGTTTCACCACCCTCATTAATATCTCCTTGTAATAAGAGTTTTGAGTGAATTTGATGTAAGTCGTGTTTAAAATGAACTCTGTTGGTAAAAGCATCCATTTGGTGTAAAAACATAGAATGTTCAACAACCATTTGATCTATTTCAGGCGTATTTTTTCTTAACTGTTCAAAATAAGCTTTTTCATCAGGTAGCATAGAACCGTCGAGATACCTTTCAATAGCTTGCAACATTAAAACATCTTCGTTCATATTGTTCATAATCTTACTCTCCTATATTATATTGAGCAAAAAACAGTTTTTTCAATCGCATTAAGCATTTGTATTTCTGGTTTTTTGCATTATCAGCGTTGGTATAACCAAACTCTTTTGCCAGAGCTTGCATATCCATTTTCTTCACATAATACCCTTCTAGCAATCCTTTACACGGTTCTCCTAAACTTCCCATCGCCCTTTCCATTATCTCAAAATCGGCATTGCGTTTTTCATGGATCTCAAGGTCTTCTTCCACTTGAACAGTCTCTTCAAGACTGTCAATTTGATTATGGTATTTTCCCAATTGTTGAAGCCGTTTAAGCCAGAGCCTCCGGCATATGGAATATACATAGGTATTAATTTTACAGGTTAAAACAAATGATTCGCTTTGTGCTTTTTCATACAGTGCAATCATTGCTTCCTGAAAAATGTCTCTTGCTTCGTCGTAAGATCCATTATTATTAATAACGAAATTTTGTACCATATTGAAGTTCATTTTATAAATCGCTTCAATGGCCTTAGTGTCGTTATTAGCCAGTCCTTTTAGTAATGCTTGTTCGTTAATTTCCGCTTTCACTATGTGATAATTAATACAATTTTCAGTTTAAAAGTAACCCAAATTGATTGCTAAAAATATTTTTAAATTTTTTTTATTTTTTGGGGTTACCTATTTGTTTGTTGTTGTATTAAGGTTAAATTCACTCAAAAAAAAATCAAAATGAAAAAATTATTATTCGTTTTAGCTCTAGGAGCTTTCGCTGCTTGCGGTACTGGTAAAACAGAAGAAGTAAAAACTGATACAGTTCCTGCTGTAGATACAACTGCACCTGCTGCCGTAGATACAACAGCTGCTGCTGATACAACTGCAAAAGTTGATACTGCTGCTAAGCACTAAAATATTAGAGTAATTACCAGTGTAGATTGAAATTAAAAATGCTTGCTCGAGGTAATTAATAAACTCTTTTTCATATGGCAAGCAATCGTTAGAGGTCGTTCCGTTTCTACGGAATGACCCTTTTTTTTGCCACTATTGATCCTTAATTTAGGATAAGCTTTTTAAAAATTGTAATGTATCCACTCCATCAGCGTAATCTATTAATGATGGCTGTTGAGCTTTTCCAAATTCTACTCCTTTTTTTCCAACTACACACTGTACAGATTCATTTTCCTGTAACTCTGTATATAAATTTTCAATTTCAACTTCGTTGTAATATTGATAATTAACTTGACTAACAGGTGAAAAAATAGAAGTATTTTCTGCCAAAACAATTGAACCATTGGTCATGTAAAATTGATTACTTAGCATTAAAAGAGCTAATTGATAATCGTAGTTGTGTTTGTACTTATGAAATTCAAAAAAGTAGTCGTATTGCTTTAATGTTTCTAAAAGTGGTATAAAATTGTAATTAGTAGGAACATATAATTTTGTAACATTTCTACATCCTAATCCAAAATACAATTGAATGTCATTGGCTAAAGCTTTTAACTCAAAATCCGTTTCTGATCCATCTAAAATAGCTACAGATGTTCTATTATTTCGAATAATATTGGGATATTTTCCAAAATAATAGTCAAAATATCTACCTGTATTATTACTTCCTGTAGCAATATAGGCATCACAACCTTTTAAATTTTCTGAAAAACTAACAACGTTTTGTATTTGCACATCTAATTCGTACATCTTCTTCACCAAATGCTTTATTAAAACAGTATCTTTTGAAGATGTTTTTATGGTTTGAACATTTCCTGAAATAAACACACATAAAAAATCGTGGAAGCCTACTAAAGGTATATTTCCAGCCATTACAATCCCTACATTTTTCGGAGAAGATAATTGAGTTGAAATTTCATATTGATTTGCCCATTCTTGCAACAAATCTTTGTTCAAAAAATGTTGAGTGATATTTTTTGCAGCTATTTCAATAAATTCAAGTGTAAACCAAGCATTTTCTCTAGCTGCGTTTTGTTTTACGATTTGCCATTCTTCACCGTTTTCACTGATGTATTTTCCTATTTCTTCTAAAATATTTATTCTTTGTTGTAAATCCATTTGTATTTAATGAGATTAGTCTTTTATTTTTGTACAAATCTAAAATTAAAATAACTGATATGGCTATTAAAATAACTGAGGATTGTATTAATTGTGGAGCTTGTGAACCTGAATGTCCTAACAACGCAATTTATGAAGGTGGTGTAGAATGGTCAATTACTGATGGAACAAGTGTTAAAGGCTCATTTACCTTAATGGATGGTACTGTAGTAAATACAAGTGACAAATTTGCTCCGATAAGCGTTGACACCTATTATATTACGCCAAATAAATGTACAGAGTGTCAAGGATTTCATGAAGAACCACAATGTGCAGCTGTTTGTCCGGTAGATTGTTGTGTACCTGATGAGCTTTATGAGGAAACTGTTGAAGCTTTATTGGCTAAAAAAGAAAGTTTACATATTTAGTTTGTTAAACTTTAAAAATTATTTTTTACATTTTAGTAAAACATTTTTAACTTTAAGTACAATTTTAATTGTTGCTTTTACTAGCAACATCATTAACAGAGGGTGATATTTCCCTCTAAAAAAGGTGAAAAACGATAATGGTTTTTCACCTTTTGCATTTTGTGCCAACTGTTTTTAAAGTAGATGTTTTACAAAGTTTCATTTAACAAAAGGATATTATATTTGACAACAATCAACATTGAACATGAAAAAGAAAATAGCTTTAGTTACAGGTGGTTATAGTGGTGAAGCAGAAATTAGTTATAAAAGTGCCATTACGGTTGCTAATAATATAGATACAGAAAAATTTGATTTTTTTATTATTGATATTACAAAAAAAGGTTGGTGGTATAAAGATGAAAGTGGCAA
>Ga0114938_1000815_pt1 | contig 22570 bp, 23 predicted proteins | sample AshMeaBigSpring_FD_88675 | JGI IMG/M metagenome (GOLD analysis project Ga0114938, IMG submission 88675) | Groundwater microbial communities from Big Spring, Nevada to study Microbial Dark Matter (Phase II) - Ash Meadows Big Spring | ecosystem: Environmental > Aquatic > Deep subsurface >...
AGACTTACATGTAAGACTCGGACCTTCGATTCACGCGTGTTGTTATGAAGTCGGGCCGGAGGTAACGCACGGCTTTGAACGCCATCTTTATCGAAGGGAAGGACGCTACTTTTTGGATTTGCAATACGCCCTACAAGAGGCTTTGAACGCTTTAGGGATTTTAACATGTAACATCGAAATATCGACGGAGTGCAGTTGTTGCAATCTGGATTATTTTTCGTACCGTAGGGAGAAGCAGACGGGACGTTTTTCGGGAGTGATTTGTTTATGAATACGAAGGGATTAAATGCGTATCAGTCGTTGCAACCGACGCACAAGGAGCATGCGAGGCGTGCTCAAATCGAAGTTATTTTAAAAAAAGCGACGCTTTACAACATCGCTTTTTTACAAAACGAGACTTTATTGGCGGCGTTTGTCGCATTGCCTCACATCGTGATTCCGATGCAAACCTTGGAACAAACGGCCGAGCTTCTCTTGTGGCTTGAAAGCGCACAAGAAAAAGCCTTACTCAGCCATTAGTGTCCGCAACTGCAACCGCAACCGCTTTTTGCCGCCGTTACCGTTTTAAGAGCATTTAAAGCCGCTTCATAATTAGGTTCTTCGGTGATTTCGGGGCAAAGTTCTTTGTAAACGATCACGCCGTTTTGATCGACGATGAAAATCGCGCGTGCGCTCAAACCTTTAAGCGGTCCTTCTGCAATTAAAACGCCGTAAGCGTTTGCGGCGGCTTTGTCTCTAAAATCGCTACCGACTTGAAGGTTTGCAATCCCTTCCGTGGTACAAAAGCGACCCATTGCAAACGGTAAATCCATCGAAACGACGGTAACGGTTGCATTGTCGATACCGGCGGCTTTGGTATTGAACATACGAGTCTCTTGCGCACATACGGGCGTATCCAACGAAGGGACGATGACGATCACTTGTGTTTTGTCGCTTGCTCCGCCGATCGTGATTTCGCTCAAATCTTTTGCGACGACGCTGATACAAGGAGCTTTATCGCCGACGTTTAATTCGGTTCCCGCTAAGTTTACAAGATTGCCTTTGAGTTTGGTAGTTGCCATAGAGTGTTCCTTTGAAAAAGATGTATTCGTGCTTCCATTATAACTAACTCGGATAAATAAACTCTTAATTAAAGAGGTTAACGCTAAAGAAATAAGCTACTTGTTATAATGCCGTTTTTTAGAATAAAGGACGGTAATGCGAATTTATGCGTTGTTGGTTTTATGCGTGCTTTTGTGGTCGGGCAATTTTGTTTTAGGTCGCTTTGTCTCCGATGCGATCGAGCCGTTGGAGTTGGCGTTTTTCAGATGGCTCGGCGTTTTAATCGTGGGTTTGCCGTTTTTACTTTTACATGTACGAAAAATCGCACGCGCGCTCAAAGAGCATTTTTTCGTGTTAGCCCTTTTATCGATGCTCGGCATTGCCGGGTTCAATACGCTCTTATACGTGGGACTGCACTACACCGCGGCGATCAATGCCCTGTTGATTAATTCGAGCATTCCGTTGTTGATCGTTTTTCTCTCCTTCGTCTTCTTAGGATTACCCATACGTGCGGTTCAAGTGATCGGTATTGCGTTCTCAACGGCGGGCGTTGCATTTTTGGTCCTCAAAGGCGATTGGCGTGCTTTGAGCGCGCTTCAATTCAACCAAGGCGATTTTTGGGTTATCGCTTCGTCGCTGTGTTGGGCAAGTTACAGTGTTTTAGTCAAATTTCGACCGAAATCTCTGAGCAGTTTTGAATTTTTTATGACGACCGTTTTATTGGGCGTCGTGATGCTTTTTCCTTTTTATTGGGCGCAAGGCTATACGTTGGAACGTGAATACTACGTCCTCAAGCACTACTATTGGGCGATCGCTTACGTGAGTCTTTTAACGTCGATGGTATCGTATTATTTATGGCATTTGGGGATTGCGCGTATCGGAGCGGATAAAACCGGACAATTTACCCACTTGATGCCGCTTTTCGGGAGTGCTTTAGCGTATCTCTTTTTAGGCGAACGTTTGGAATGGTACCATTTAGGCGGTGCCGTTCTTATAGGATATGGACTTTATCTGTGTTTGTTTGTTCGTCAAAAAAACGGCTCGAAGATTTAAACGAAGCGTCGGGTTTTCCGATGTAAAAGCCTTGGGCATAGTCTACGCCGATCTCTTTGACGCATTCGAGCACTTCTTTGGAATGTACGTATTCGGCGATGGTTTTGATGCCGAGCTCTTTGGCAAAGTTCACGACGGTTTTAGCGATAATCTTCATCTCGTCGTTACGATGAATGTTTTTAATCAAACTACCGTCGATTTTGATAAAATCGGCGTGAAGCTCGCTTAAACGCTCAAAATTAGAATATCCCGCACCGAAATCATCGATGGCGATTTTCGCGCCGTAGGATTTGACTTGCGAAATAAAATGTAACACGGCTTCGTAATTATCGATACTGTCGCTCTCCAAAATCTCAAAAATGACCCAAGGTCCGACGTTGAACTCTTCGAGTTTTTCCATGATGAACGTCGTCGTTACCAGATTGGTCATATCCAAATACGAGAGGTTGATCGAAAAGCTGCTTGAAGAGATTTGGAACGTTTCAAACGCTTTTTGAATCAGCGACATGGAAAGTTTGGAATAAATTTTCGAATGTTTGGCAACGTCTAAGAATTCGCTAGGGGCGTAATAGCCTTCGTGCTCTTTTTGAATGCGCATCAAGGTTTCGTACTTTTCGATCTCATACGTACGAAGGTTTAAGATCGGTTGAAAAAAAGGAACGACGCGGTCTTTGGCAAGTGCTTCTTTGAGGGTATGGTTCATCATCATATTGTGATGGTACTCCGCCTCTTTATGGCTGCTTTTGTCGTAAATCATATACGCGAGGCGTTTGTTTTTTGCCTCTTTGCAGGCAATGGAAGCAAGCTTTAAAAGGTTTTTTTTGCCTTGGTACGCACCGATGGAAAGCGTGGTGTCGACTTCAACCTCTTCGCACATAATACGGTCTTTCGTAATTTTCGTGGAAAGCTTTTTAAGGTACTTCTGAAGATTAAATTCGCTAAAAGGTACTTTGATCAAAATGGCGTAAATATCGGCTTCGAATTTGTAAAGTGAAGACTCGACGGGCGGAAGGTTACCTTGCAGCCATTCGCCGATGACTTTGAGAAATTGGTCGCCGAAACGGTGCCCGTAAAAATTATTGGTATTTTGAAACGAATCAATGTTTATAATCATCAAGGTCGAATCGATGGTCGGATCGAGTTTTTTCTTTTCCTGAAGAAGCTTGAGTCGATTGGGAAGACGCGTGTTGAGGTCGATGTAGAGGTTTTTGCGCAATTCGTCTTTGAGTTTATCGTTGGATAACAAAACTTTATAAACGCCCCAGAAGTTTAAAACTCCCAGTAGCGCGAGAAGTGCATAGGCAAGCAGATCGTAATCGTAGTGTACGGCGATACCGATCGGGAGCATAAGACTCGCAAGAAGCAAACCCGTCTTTAAAAAAAGTTTATATGAGCGTTTCAATCCAATCCCTAAATCCGAATATAATCCCGCGAGAATGCAAGGTAGGCACTTTAGCACAAAGGCTATGAAAAAAAAATTAAGAAGAGGGCGTGTCAATGCTCGTTTGAAACCTAACTATCAGGTTCATCACACAAAAGTCACGCTATAATCTGAGCTCAAACTTTATCTGAAAGATTACTATGGCTAAACAACGTTGCGATCACTGCCGTTTAGAGTACGATGCTTCGGCATTATTTGAAGATCAAAGCTTTACGCCCTCGAAGTACTTTTGTTGCAAAGGCTGCCAAGGCGTTTTTCATCTTTTGCAAGACGAAGGACTACAGACTTTTTACGGAAAGATAGGTGAGACGACGCTTGAGCCGCCTAAAGTGTTACACGACGACGTTGCACGGTTTGATTTGGACGGATTTGTTTCCAAATACGTGAAAGAGAATAAAGAGGGCTTTAACGAAATTTCGCTTATTATCGAGGGAATTCATTGCAGTGCCTGCGTGTGGCTCAACGAAAAAGTGCTTTCCAAAAGAGAGGGCATCGTTGAGGCGAGCATTAATTATACGAACCATAAAGCCAAAATCGTTTGGGACGGAAGCGTCATCAAGCTCTCCGAGATTATCGAGACGATTCGAAGTATCGGGTATAACGCGTATCCGTACGATCCAAAAAGCGGTGAAGAACGCAGTATCGCCCAACGTAGGGAGTACTATACGAAGCTCTTGGTCGGTATTTTTGCGACGATGAACGTGATGTGGATCGCCGTAGCGCAATATGCGGGCTATTTTAGCGGTATGGAGAAATACCATAAAAATATTTTAAATTTTGCGGAGTTTGTTTTAGCCAGTCCGACGCTTTTTTATACGGGTTCGGTCTATTTTAAAGGGGCGTATTACGGATTGAAGCACAAACAGATTACGATGGATTTTTTGGTCGCTACGGGAGCTTCTTTAACCTATCTTTTTTCGTTATACGCGATGTTCTCTCAAAATGCCGAAGTCTATTTCGACTCGGTTACGATGATTATCACGTTTGTTTTTGCGGGGAAATATTTAGAAGTTTTAACCAAGAAAAAAGCCGTCGATACGATGGATGCGTTCGGTAGCGCAATGCCTACGGAAGTCGTATTGGTCAAGGGCGAAGAAAAAATTTTAACCGACGTCGAATCGATTGAGGCGGGCGAAATCCTTGAGGTACGCGCAGGCGATAAAATCGTGATCGACGGCATCGTTTGCGAAGGAGAAGGGTCGTTTGATCTCTCGCGCATTAACGGCGAATCGATTCCCGTTTTACTCAAACAAGGCGATAAAATGTTAAGCGGTTCTATCTGTTTAGACAGCGTGATTCGTTACAAGGCGACGTCGACGTTTGCTTCTTCGATGCTCTCGAAAATCGTCTCTTTGCTGGAAGACGCAATGAGTAAAAAACCGCAAATAGAGAAATTGGCAAACCGAATTTCGGGCTATTTCTCGCGTACGATTTTAAGTTTGGCCCTTGCGACGTTTTGTTTTTGGTTCTACCAAAGTGCTTCGTTTGAGACCGCGTTGATCGTTTCGATCTCCGTCATCGTCATCGCCTGCCCGTGCGCTCTGTCTTTGGCGACGCCGATTGCGACGTTGGTCGGCATCTCTTTGGCAGAACGAAGAGGCATTTTGTTTAAAGAGGCGGGATTTTTGGAAAGTATGGCACAATGCGATACGTTAGTGCTGGATAAAACGGGCACGATTACCAACGCAAAGCCCGAAGTGATCGAGGCAATCTTTGAAGACGAATCGTTTGCGTCTTTAGCGTATGCACTTACATGTAGCTCTTCGCATCCGATCAGCCAAGGCGTAGGAACCTATTTAAAAGCACGATTTTCGGATATGCCCTCACACCGTTTAGAGCAGATCAAGGCGATCGAAGCCAAAGGCGTCAAAGCCGTGTGCGATACGAAAATCCTCCTCGGCGGCAATGCCCGATTGATGCAAGAAGAGGGGATTGAGGTTGTGATTCCCGCTTCTTTGGAACACTTGACGCACTACTTTTTTGCCGTCGACGGTCGTATCGTTGCGATGTTCGGTTTAAAAGATACGCTCAAAAGCGATGCAAAAGAGAGCCTTGAAAAGATGAAAGCATTAGGTCTTTCGTTGGTCCTCTTAAGCGGCGATCATGCGCATGTGACCGAAAGTATCGCAAAAGAAGCGGGGATCGAAACGTATGCTTCTGCCCTCTTACCGCACGAAAAAGCACACTACATCGAAGCGTTACGCCAAAAAGGGCATAAGGTCGTCATGGTGGGAGACGGTATCAACGATACTTTAGCACTCTCGAGTAGCGAAATCGCTATTGCAATGGGAAGCGGTGCGGACGTAGCGGTCGAAGTGAGCGACGTCGTTTTGACGCAAGGTAATATGCGCGGTTTGTATGAAGCGTTTGTAATTGCACGTAAAACGTTGCGCATCGTCAAAGAGAATCTGGCGTTTTCGCTGCTTTACAACGTCTTAACCGTACCTTTGGCGATGAGCGGTTACATTATCCCCCTTTTTGCGGCATTGTCGATGTCTTTAAGCTCGCTGGTCGTGGTGGGAAATGCGATGCGTATTAAAACGGTATTGAAAAGGAAAGAGTAATGGACGGTTGGGTTATTGCGATGATGCTCGGTGCTTCGACGCTTTTGGGAGCGTTTGGTTTATGGGCATTGATATGGGGAATTCGAAGCGGACAATTCGACGATCAAACCAAGTTTATCGACGGTGCGCAGTTTGACAGCCAAGAGGCGTTGAACGATGCGGTGATGATGGAGAAAAAGCGCAAAGAACTTTTGGAAGAAAAACGCAAAAAAGAGACGGGATACGCCCCGCCCGATTAAAATCTAAAAGCCAGTACGGCCACGAGAGAAGATACCCCCGTAACCGTATCCATTATTTATAAGAAGCGATGGTAGCGGCGACTGCTTTAAGATCCTCGTCGCTTAAGCCTGAAGCGATCGGTTTCATAACGCCTTTCATCGGTCCGCCTTCGCCGTTTTTGTATCCGTTAACGGAAGCGATGATTTTTGCGGCATCCCAGCCTGCAATAATTTGAGACTTGTTTAAAGCCGATTTAGATGCTTTGTCGCCGTGACATGAAAAGCATTTTGATTTGTAGACCGCTTCGCCATCCGCCGCCATAAGCGTTGAACAAGCCGCAATCGCCAAGAATAGAGAGAGTTTTTTCATCGGAATCCCCTTGAATGTTGTGTGTGGCAAAATTATAACGCACGAGACTTTATCCTTGCTTAGTCGATGTGACATTTGCACAAAAAGCCAAGAGGGTTTGGGTCAAAGTTTGGGTATAATCTATCCAAAAAAATCTGAGGACGGTAGGTCGAAATGTTTCGAACGGTGAGTATGATCGCGTGCTTTCTCTCTTTGGCGTACGCTCAAACGCATAGCGTATGCGAAACGGAGCGAATCGATTCTCAAAGTGCTAAAGAGAAGATTGAAAAAATTTTACTTGAAGAGCCTTCCAATACGGTTTGTATGCTTCAACTTGCCAACATTTACCTCAAGCGCGGGCAAATCGCGCGCGGTTTTGAACTGCTTGTCGATGCTTATACGATCGATCCCCATCATGTCGAAAACAGCCAAATCGCAACGGTTTTGCCGTTTGCTCTCAAAGTCACCAACCTCAAACAACAAGCGGCAAAAAGTAACGATAAACGCATTTGGAACGAATTGGGCGACGGCTATTTTGAGATGGGAATTTTTAGCGAAGCGGCGTTGATGTATAAGAAAAGCTTGGCGGTGGACGGAATGCAACATATGATTCGTCTCAAACTCGCTCTTGCCCTGCAAAAAAATACGCAAATTTACAGTGCGTTAGAAGCCGTTCAAAAGGTCTTGAATGTCGAGCCGGATCATCTTTTCGCCAATTATTATATGGGAAAATTTTTAGCCTACGATATGAAAAATCGCGACGAAGCGCGCGTGTTTTTTAAACGGGCAAAAGAGTCTTTGATGGCACAGCAAAAAGAGTTTGACTATTTGGAGTATACCAATTTGCTCAGCGACATTACGCAAGAGTTGGAAAAATAGATGAACAAAGCGGTTTTTTTGGATCGCGACGGCGTGATCAACAAAGATAAAGGCTATGTCTATCGGATCGAGGAGTTTGAGTTTTGCGAGGGCGTTTTCGAGACTTTGCGCACCTTTCAAGCGTTAGGCTATTTGCTTCTGATCGTGACCAATCAGTCGGGTATCGGACGCGGGTATTACCGTGAAGAGGATTTTCAAGTTTTGACGTCGTGGATGCGTCAAGAACTTTTACATGTCAACGTTACCATCGACGCGGTGTATCATTGTCCGCATGCACCCGAGCAGGCGTGTCGGTGTCGAAAGCCTCAAAGCGGTATGTTTGAAGCGGCGATTCAAGCGTTTGATATCGACGTGAAGCGTTCTTGGATGATCGGCGATAAACCAAGCGATATGACCGCCGCGCGGGGTGCTCAAATCGAGCAAACGATTTTCATCGGCAAAGAACAGCCGAGCGATGCTAAATATAGGGTTAATTTTATTTTAGATACAATCGATATTATTAAAGCAAATAGCGATAAGTAAGGTTTTTTTATGGTCGATTTTCATCATAAAACGGTTTTGATTACGGGCGGGGCAGGTTTTATCGGCAGTAACCTCGCTTTTTATTTTCAAGAAAATTTTCCTACATGTAAAGTCGTCGTCTTTGATTGTTTTCGAAGCGAAGCAACGTTTTCCAACGGCCATTTGAAGAGTTTCGGGCATTTTAAAAACCTGATCGGATTTCAAGGCGAAGTGATCGGCGGCGATATTAACGACGAACGTGCATTGGAAAAATTGGAAGCGTACGGCTTTGATTATATTTTTCACGAAGCGGCGATTTCCGATACGACCGTGCTCGATCAAGGCATCATGATTCAAACCAACGTTAACGCGTTTAAGCATATTTTAGAACTGGCTCGAAAAAGCGGTGCGGCGGTCGTGTACGCTTCCAGTGCCGCAACGTACGGCGATGCGCCTTCTCCTCAACGCATCGGATGCGAGCGACCTCAAAACGTGTACGGTTTTAGCAAGCTTGCGATGGAACAGACCGCTCGAGCTTTTTGCGTATCCTATCCGCAAATGTCCGTCGTAGGGCTTCGTTATTTTAACGTTTACGGTCCACGAGAGTATTTTAAACATAAAACGGCATCCATGGCATTGCAACTCGGGCTTCAAATTTTAAACGGTAACGTACCGCGGCTCTTTTACGGATCGGAGAATATTCAACGCGATTTTATCTACATCGACGACGTCGTTCAAGCCAATATTAAAGCCGCACTTTCGGGTAAAAGCGGCGTTTACAACGTCGGAACGGGGAAGCCGCGTAGTTTTCAAGCCATTGCCGATACGTTGCAAAAAGAGCTCGGTACCGCATTAGGTACGGACTATTTTGAAAATCCTTATTTAGGCGCATACCAGATGCATACGCAAGCAGATATCGCTTTAACATGTCAGGATTTGGGGTACCGTCCGAACGTGAGTTTGGAGGAGGGTATCAAAGCGTATGCTCCCGAAATCAAACGGATTTATGAAAGTGAAGTCAAACGTGGATAAATTACGAACGTATCGTCCGAATATTTTAGTCATCGGCGATGTGATGTTGGATCATTACCTGTGGGGAAAATGTGAGCGTATTTCGCCTGAAGCTCCGGTGCAAGTCGTAGACGTTCAAAAAGAGAGCACCGTTTTGGGCGGAGCGGGGAACGTGGTCAATAATTTATTGAGTTTGGGCGCGAAGGTAAGTATTTTAAGCGTCGTCGGTCAAGACGAGAATGCCGAAGAGCTTTTGCGCATGCTCGAAACTTCCGGTGCCGACGTGAGGGGCGTCGTTCGAGAAATCGGGCGTAAAACCGGTAAAAAAAGTCGCGTGATTGCGTCGCATCAACACGTCGTGCGATTTGACAGCGAATCCAAAGAGCCGATCAAACAAAGTTCGGTCGATACGCTTTTGGAGCATTATGAACACCTCCTTCCCTCTGTCGATCTTGTGTTGCTTTCCGATTACGGCAAAGGGGTTTTAACGGATACGCTTACATGTCAAACTATCGCACGTGCACGAGCCAACCGTAAACTGATTTTAGTCGATCCAAAAGGCGAGGATTATCGAAAATATACCGGTGCAACGCTTCTAACGCCCAATAAAAAAGAGGCGAGCATTGCAACGAAAATCGCCATCATCGACGATGAAAGTCTGAAAAAAGCGGGAATGCTTCTCAAAGAGAGCTTAAATCTTGAGTATGCGATGATTACGCTTTCCGAAGACGGTATGGCGATTTTCGGCGATACGTTGACGAAAATACCTACCGTCGCGCGTGAAGTGTACGACGTTACCGGTGCGGGCGATACGGTTTTAGCCGCGCTCGGCTATGCGCTTGCTTGCGATTTAAGTATCCAAGAGGCGGCATCGTTTGCCAATAAAGCCGCCGCCGTCGTCGTCGGAAAATTGGGAAGCGCTACGGCGAATTTTGATGAAATCGACGCCTACGAGCATACCTTTTGTCGAACGAGCGCGCAAAGTAAGCTTAAAACGAAAGAGCAAATCCTTCGTATTTTGGCCGAACAAAAGCATCGCACGGTTGTTTTTACCAACGGCTGTTTCGACATTTTACATGTCGGACACGTGAAGTACCTTGAAGTTGCTAAAAGTTTCGGCGATCTTTTGATCGTAGGGCTCAATTCGGACGATTCGATCATGCGTTTAAAAGGCAAAAGCCGTCCGATTAATTCATGGGAAGATCGGGCGTATCTGTTAGCGGGCTTAGAATCGGTCAGTTACGTCGTTTTATTTGACGAAGACACGCCTTTGGAGCTGATTACCGCGATCAAACCCGATATTTTGGTTAAAGGAGCGGACTACGAAGGTAAAGAGGTCGTAGGTAGCGGCATTGCCAAAGAAGTACGCTTGGTAAGTTTTGTTGAAGGAAAAAGTACGACGAGTACGATCGAGAGGATACGCAACGCATGATGGAGATGATTTACGGCGAAATAAAAGCGCATCAAGCGGTGGTCGAAGCAACGCTTGCAACGCTACAAAGTCACATCTATACCGCTTCGATTATCGTGAGCGAAGCCTTAAAAAACGGTCAGAAGATTATGGTGTGCGGCAACGGCGGAAGTGCCGCCGACGCACAGCATATCGCCGCGGAACTAAGCGGGCGTTATAAAACGGAGCGACGCGGGCTTGCGGGGCTTGCGTTGACGACCGATACGTCGGTTTTGACGGCGGTAGGAAACGATTACGGCTTTGATCGCATTTTCGACCGTCAGGTCGAAGCTTTAGCGCAAAAAGGCGACGTACTCGTCGGCATCTCGACTAGCGGACACAGTAAAAACGTCGTACGCGCGCTCAGTCTTGCTCGCAATATGGGATGTAAGACGATAGGTTTAAGCGGACGAGACGGCGGCGTGATGAACGAATTTTGCGATATCAATATTATCGTTCCGAGCGACGATACTCCGCGTATCCAAGAGATGCATATTTTGATCGGGCATATTATCTGTCAAGCGATCGATGATACCGTTCGTTGACGGTAACGGAGTCGCCATGGAGCCGTTGATTCGAGTAAAAATTACTGAAAGAGGCAGCAAGCCGGGGATAAATTTGGCATATATCGATCAAGCACCTTCTTATCAAGCCATTTGGGGTCGTTGTCAATTTACGTTTGATCCGCTCGATGAAAATTACGATTGGCTTGTCGTTTTAGATGATATAGCGCGTATCGTGCCGTATAGAGTCGAGACTTTACGTTGTCCCAGAGAACGGACGATTTTGGTGACGACGGAGCCTAGTTCGATTAGTTATTACGGTCAAGCTTTTGCCGCACAATTTGGCTACGTAATTACCAATCACGATGCAAAAACATTACCGCATTCTAATGCGTTTCGCTCTCAAACGGGCAATAGATGGTTTTACGGGAGGCCGTACGACGTTATCATTAAGGAAACAAAGCCTTATAAAACCAAAAAGATTTCTACCGTCTGTTCCGATAAGCAGCAGGGGCATACGATGCACCGTTTGCGTTACGCATTTACGAAAAAGATGGAAGAGTCGATTGTCGAACTTGAGCGTTTCGGCAAAGGTTTTAAATGGATCGAGCGTAAAGCAGATGCATTGGATCCATACGAGTTTCACGTCGCGATAGAAAATCATATCGGTAAAGACGTTTGGACGGAAAAATTGGCCGATGCTTTTTTAGGATGGTGCATTCCGATTTATTGCGGATGCCCGAACGTTTACGACTATTTTCCCAAAGAGAGTGTGATTGCGATCGATATTCACGATATGGAAGGATCTATTGCAAAAATTAAAGAAATCATTGCAATAGAAGGTGAGTACGAAAGACGTTTTGAGGCACTGAAAGAGGCACGAAGAAGGGTTGTTGAGGAATACAACTTACTTGCGATGATCGATCAAATCGTGCAAAATTCCAAGCCCTCAACATTGACGCTCAATCAAAAAATCTATTCGCGAAGAATGATGAGGCTTAAGAGTTTACCTGACTTAATACGGTTTATTCGGTTTCGTATAAACTCGTTTTTAAAAGTAATTTAGCCATAGTAAAGGAATGCGAGTGCAACCAGAAGTAAACGTTATATGCATTAAATGGGGGAAGGCTTATAATGCAGAATATGTGAATAAACTTAAGAATATGATCGTAAGGAATACGGCTCGTTTCCACGTCAATTTTTTCTGTTTCACGGAAGATGCTACCGGTCTGGACGAAGAGATTAAGATACGTCCGCTTCCCGTACTCGATACGCAACCGGAATACCAAACCAAATATGCGTATCGTAAAGAAGCCGGATTGTGTGACGATAAGCTTGGGGGTTTAACGCATCAAAGAGTCTTCTTTTTTGATTTAGACATTGTCATCATCTCTTCACTCGATGAATTTTTTGAGTATCCTAAAAATGAAGAATTTTACATTATTAAAGATTGGAATAACCCAAAAAGGCAAGTTGGACAAGCAAGCTGTTATTCGTGGGTTGTCGGTCGATTGGGATATATCAAAAGATATTTTGAAGCACATCCGAAGCAAGTGGTCGATATGTTTCATACGGCTTCGCAGGAGTACCTTTCGAGTAAAGTTATTGAAAAAGAAGGACATCTCAATTTTTGGCCCGAATCGTGGTTTTGTTCGTTTCGTTACCATTGTTTGCCGAAATTCGGACCGCTCCGCCACTTTCTTGTTCCGTCGATTCCTCGACAAGAAGGACTAAAAGCGATCGTGTTTCACGGTGTTCCCAACCCTCGCGAGGCTATTTTGGGGGTGTGGCTGGATAAAAGCGGTATTAAACCTTTGCGGTCATGGAAAAAGCTTTATAAAGCATGCAAGCCGACGAAATGGATTGAGGACTATTGGAAATAGGCAAACTTTACATTAAGGAAAAAAGAGGTTTTATCGATGCGACAATTCACGGTCGATCTCTTCGAGAAACGTCTTTAAACGCGTTTGCGTTTGTTCATAAAGTTTGAGAAAGGTACGGTAGCCGTTCGTTTGATACGTTTTTAACAAGGCGTCGTTTTCGAGCAGTCTTTGCATCGCTTCGCCTAAAGCTTCGGGAGTGTTGGTACACGTGAGCATATCGTTTTCGTCGAAAAATTCGTTGAGCGTCGCGGAGTTCATCGTAATTAAGGCTTTTTGGCAGGCTAAAGCTTGATAGGCTTTATTGGGAACGACACTGTGCGCTTTGACGCTGTTTCCGAAAATGCCTAAAACGATATCGCTACGGCGAATCTCTTCGGCTAACGCTTCTTCTTGGATAAACTCTCCTTTCATTTCGACGTTTTGAAGTCGTAACGACTCAAATAAGATTTTCATCTTCGCATAAGTCTGTCCGTTACCGATAATTTTGGCATGAAAAGGAATCCCTTTTTGCTCTAAAAGAGAGAATGCTTTTAAAATAACGTCGATACCGTGAAGCGGAATAAACGAACCGTAAAAAAGAATCTGTTTACGGTCGTGATCTAGCGGCGTCGTTTGAGGATAATAAATCGAGGTATCCGCTAAAACGGGGAGAACGAAATGACGACCTTTAAACGGTCCAAAAAGGCTTTGCCAATATTCGAAATGCGCTTGCGTATCCGAAAGAAGGTACTTTGAAAATCTAAAATTAATCCAATCCTGAGCGTATTTCCACCATGCTCTTGGATTGTATTTGCCGATCTTTAGGCGATCGTAGACGTACGTATCGTAGTTGGAAATAAAAAAATCGTTGATGATGCGGTTACGTTTCAAAAAATGCTTTAAAAATTGATTTTTAGAGAAAGGCAGTAAGATAAAAATATCCTCTTTACATGTAAAGTCTTTTAAAAGATACTTGATGATATTAAAACGCGAATAATCTTTATTGTGGCGAAAAAGATAGTGAATCATACGTATCCTTATAGGTTGGTTTGCAACAGCATAACCGAAATCCATTTATAAATCGATAAATGAGCGTCAAAGTGTGAACGAAAAACGTTTTTTGTTTTTGGTATAATGCCGCATTTCTCTTTGAAGGAAGCCTATGACGTTTGATCGTTCAAAAGTTTTAGAATATTTGCTTTACCTTTTATCCGCGACGTTTTTTCTCGGTAAAGTTTATCAAGTTGTTGCCGTTTTGATGTTGGTCGTTTTTCTATACGACGTGGTGCGTACGAAACGATGGAGCGTTTTCAACGATACGATTTTTCAGATATTGTGCGCGTGGTGCGCATATCTTGCCCTGAGTGCTTTATGGGCGGTCAATCCTTCTTCGACGCTCAAAGGCGTCCTAACGCTGTTAACGTGGTGCGGCGTTTATTTGGCTATTCGCACGATTTTAACAACGCAAGCGCAAATTCGTGCGTTTGTCCGTTTTCAAGTTTATCTTATTGTATTTGTCGTTTTGAACGGCTTTTTGCAGTTTTTTTTCGGCCATAATCTATTCGGTACGCCCTTGCAAGCGTCGCGTATTACGGATCTTTTTTCCGACGATAGGGTCTTTTCGTATATTTTCCCTTTGTGGATAGGACTGTTCGGAGCATTATTGGCAAGCAAAGGGCAAACCAATCGAAGCTATCTTCTTTACGCCGTTGCTTTAGTCGGTATTTTACTGATGTTGCCTTTATCGGGTTCGAGAGGTCCTTTGATTATTATGGCAATTTTCTTACCGTTTATTGCATGGATGTCGCCTTACCGTAAATGGGCATTTAGCGTTTTAGCCGCTTTATTGATCGCATCCGCCGGTATCGTTGCGGTGACGCCTCAATTATGGGATCGGTTGCAAACGCTCAAAAATCCTTTTGAAGATCAAAAGTATACTCGCGTTGCAATATGGAAAACGGCTTTTGAAGAATTTAAAGATAATCCGATCTTGGGCGTCGGATTTAAAAATTTTCGGGAACGAGAGTTTGACTATTATCAAGAGACGTTTGAAAGCGTCGAAATAAACCCTGAAAAAGGAAGCAAAGCGTTGCATACGCACAGTCCGTGGATGGATATTTTATCCGAACAAGGGCTCATCGGCGTATGTTTTGCGTTAACGCTTCTTTTCACGATCGCCAAACGGGCTTATCGAAACGGCGGTGTCGCGATTATCGGGAGTATGGGCGTATGGTATGCATTTTCTTTACTCAATAGTTCGTTTGTTCTCTCCAGCGGACGATGGTCGTTTTTTATGATTTTATCGATTGCTTTTTTTGCAATTATCGATAATTATCGCAAAGAAGAAGAGACGAAAGTATAAACGTTGAGCGTTTTTTCGACCATTTGCTCTAATGAAAAACGGCATTTGACGTACGTATACCCATCAAAGCTTAATGCTTTTGCCTGAACGATTTTTTGGGCTAAATCTTGTGCATCGCCGATAGCGGAAAAGTAACCGTTAACGCCTTCTTGGACGATGTCTAAAACGCCGCCGTGGCGCGTAGCGACGACGGGCGTGTTCATTGCAATTGCTTCGGCGACGCTTCGACCGAAGCTTTCGGGTTTTTTGGAGCAACTGAGCGTGACGTCGCTGAGGGCGTAAATTTCCGCTACGTTATTCGAACTTCCGCAAAAAAAGACCGTGTCGCTTAGCTCTAAAGTATCGCAGAGGGTTTGAAGCGATGCGGCATAGGCGTGTTTATCTTCGCGAATACCGCCGACGATGAGTCCGACAATGTTGGGAATATCTTTTTTCAAAACGGCGATAGCGCGGATAAACGTCTCCAAATCTTTCAGTTGCGTAATGCGTCCGACGGTCGAGACGACGAAGCGATCGTGCAGGCAAAAGCGTGCTTGAAACGCTTCGATAAACGACCGATCGATCGTTGCGGGATTGAAAACCGTCAGATCGATACCTCTTGGGATGACGCTGATTTTTTCGTCGGAAACGCGGTAGTGTTTTTGGATAAAGTCTTTAATCGCACCGCTAACGCAAATCACGTAATCGGCTTTGGTCATGATCGAGCTGTAAAAACCGACGGAGTTAAAGCCGTGAACGGTCGAGACGACGGGAAGGCGCAAAAAGGCATTGGCGAAAAAAACCATCCAAGCCGGTACGCGGCTTCTGACATGTAAAAGATCGGGGCCTATTTTTTTCAATGCCCGGTATAACGTAAAGATGCGCCACGGCGCACTTAACGGGTTTTTCGAGCAGACGTTGATCGTTACATGTAAAGCTCCATCGCGCTCTAAGGGCTCGACCAATTTGCCGCCGTTGCTGATCACGACGCTTTCAAATCCACGTTGGACCAATTCGCGTGAAAGCTCGATGACGCCGCGCTCCACGCCGCCTTCGTTGAGTTCGGGAAGCAGTTGGACGATTCTCATGCATTGATCTTTTGCGCGTAGTGTTTAAAGTCTATTTTTCGGTTATTTTGGGCAAACGTTCCGTCGAACAGATGGAGGTACCCCTCTTGCTCAAGGATTCGAGTCATCGTAAAAAATTTGTTGGTTGTTTCTTCTCCGAGCGGCAGTATCTCGACGCAAGCCGTACCGTAACCGATCGCTTCGCTGATCATGGAAGTCGAATCTATCGTAATAAAAACGACTTCGCAACACGCTAAAAAATCGGCGATCGGATTGATCGGCGTTTGGGAAAAAATAACACGGTAGGAAAAAGGGTACGTTTCGAGAAAGGACTCGATGTTTTTGGGCGTTCGAGGCGAGGTGGTTAGGGCGATTTCATACCCTTGGAACCGTTGAAAGATCGCGTCGAGTTGGCTTCGAAGACGCTTTTCGTCCATTTTCATTACGGCGTTGTCTCCGCCGATAACGATGCCAATAGATCGCGTTTTCGGCGTAAACAGACCTTGCGGACGAGGACGATTAAAATTTGCCGGAAGGGTTATGATGTTGGGACGTCGGGGCGGACGATCGTGCATCTGGGCAAAAATAAGGTCGAAATCGTAGCGGTAACCTTGCGGAAGCATCATCGTGACGGACTTAACGTTGAGGGCGCGAGCGAGCGTTTTGTTGGCATAATACGTACCGGAACCTGCCGAGACGATCAGATCGTAAGCCTGCGTGAGAGGTTCGAAATTTTTAAACAACCATAGCGTGTAAATTTTAAAAAAATCCAGCACGTAGGAGAGCGGTTTAAACGCTCGGCATGCAAAAGCGACCGGAAGAATATCGTAAGAGGCTTCAAGATGTTCGGCAAAGGCGACGGATTGGTTCAGATGCCCTTTACGTGCGTCGCTTAAAATTAAAATTCTCACGGGCGGAGTCTCCAGCGATTGTGCATCCAAAACCACTGTTCGGGATACTCTTTGACGACGGCTTCGATAATATCGTTATAGTGTTGGGTTAAGCGTGCGATTTTTTCCGTTTCGTCCCATGCTTCGGGCAAAGCAAGTTCGGCGTCGCGACCGACGAGCAGTCGATAACGACCGCTTGGTTGACGTGCCATAAAAAGCGGTATGACGGGCGGATCGTAACGTCGTTTGAGGAGTGCGGTCGAGCTCACGGTATCGGCGGGATGCCCGAAAAAAGAGGCTTTAATACTGGTAGAGCCGCTTGCTTTTTGATCGATCAACATACCGGCGATGCCTTTATTTTTGAGCGTGCGTAAAATGGCGTTCATGGCTTGGCTTTTGTTGGCAAGCGCGTTGCCGTAGAGGCTTCGAAACGGTGCGGTAATACGATTTTCGATCAAACGGTTGTTACCGCTTCTTCCGATAACGACTAACGGATAGCCGTGTTTTGCCAGAAAATGGGCTAATAATTCCCAATTACCGAAATGCGCAGTCAAAAGTAAAATGCCCTTACGATTATCGGCAAAACGCGCATGGATCTCTTCAAGTGCTTCGTCGAGGTTTTCGACCGCCGCATCGATATCGAAACGTCGATGGTACATCAATAAAACTTCCGCAAGCGTTAATGCGACGCTTGCATACGCTTTTTGTGCCAATGCCAAGCGGCTCGACTCTTCCATCTTGGGAAATGCCAACGCAAGGTTTTGAAGCGTTAGCGAGCGTCTACGTCGATCGAGCCTGAAAAAGAGTGCCGCAAGCACTCGGAATAAACGGTAGATCACACCGATAGGAAGCAGCTTGGCTAAAAAGAGAACACTTTTAACGACGGCATATTCCGCATAAATTCGCATCTCATCACTTTCATAGTAAAATTAGGCTAAAATTTTAGCTAAAACGAGCCAAGGAGAGACTTAATGATCTGCGTCTTCGACATAGAGACGATTCCCGACGCCGCACTGATTCGAAACGTTTTGGGTTACGAAGGAGACGACTATAGCGTTTCGATGTTAGCAATGAAAGAGCAAGAAGAAAAAAGCGGAAGTTCGTTTTTGCCGCTTCCTTTTCACAAGATCGTCGCCGTTTCCGCGGTGATTGCCGATGATTTCGGAATGTTTCGAAAAGTCAGCAGTATCGAGGGTAGCGACGAGCATGAAATGATTAAAAATTTCCTTCATTTTATCAACCAAAAAAATCCGAAATTGGTCAGCTTTAACGGACGGAGTTTCGATATGCCGCTGTTGATGCTTCGCGCGATGCAGTACAACTTGACATGCAGTGCGTATTTTGAAGCGGAGAATAAAGAACTGAACAAAAATAAATGGGAAAATTACCGCGCACGCTACTCCGATCGCTTTCACGTCGACGTGATGGATCACTTGTGCGAATTCGGTGCGGTGCGGGGATTGAAGCTCGATCACGTCTGCGCAATGGCGGGACTTCCCGGTAAATACGACGTTCACGGCGATCAAGTGATGGAGCTTTTTTACGCGGGGGAGATCGCCAAAATCAAAGAGTATTGCGAAAGCGACGTGCTCAATACCTATTGGTTATTTTTAAAATACGAGCTTTTAAAAGGCAATCTCGTTATAGAAGATTATCAGCGCGCATTGGTTACAATGCAGGAAAATTTAAAACACGACAAATCCTATACCGACGTGTTCGGCATAGCCATTGAAGAAGAATTGTACAAGGAACATCGATGAAAACGATTTTTAGGGAATATGACATCAGGGGTATTTATCCAAACGAGCTCAACGAGCAGACGGTTAAACTGATCGGTTACTTTTTGGGCAAACGCATTTTAGAGGTCGGAAACGTCGTCTCTATCGGCTACGATGCGCGAAGCCATTCGCCTATTTTATGCGATAATCTTACCAGCGGTTTAAATAAAGCGGGATGCAAAGTGCTCAATATGGGACTCGTAGCAACGCCCGTCAACTACTTTAGTAATTTTCAAACGTTTGAGGGACTCACCCCTAACGCGTCTATTATGATTACGGGTTCTCACAACCCGAGCGAGTATAACGGTTTTAAAGTGACCATCGATAAAAAGCCTTTTTTTGGCGAAGATATTTATGCTTTGGGTGCTGAAATTATGCGCAATTACGAGATGGAAATCGAAGACGATCTGAGCTCGACGTTTATTAACGCCAAAGAGCGTTATATCGCCTATATGATCAAAGAGTTCGATCATCTTAAAGGTTTTAGTACGCCTTTTGTTTACGACTGCGGAAACGGCGTAGCGGGCGTGGTCGTACACGATATTTTTAAAGGGTTAAACTTTACATGTAAAGGGTTATTCACCGATCCGGACGGCACGTTTCCGAACCACCATCCCGACCCAACGGTAGAAAAAAATCTCAAAGACATCAAAAAAGAGCTGGAAGGCGAATTTTCTTTAGGTTTTGCTTACGACGGCGATGCCGATAGAATCGCGTTTTTGACGAAGAAAAACAACGTCAAGGGCGATATTATGGCGATCTTGTTTTCGCGTGCGATGCAAAATCCGACCGTGATCGGCGAAGTCAAATGTTCTCAAATCATGTACGACGACATCAACGCTCGAGGCAAGGCGATTATGTACAAAACGGGACATAGCAATCTGAAAGTGATGATCGCTAAGACGGGTGCCGATTTTGCAGCGGAAGTGAGCGGTCATCTTTTCTTTAACGACCGCTATTTCGGATATGACGATGCCATTTATGCGACGCTTCGTATGATCGAACTCGTGAAAAACGGTCTTGACGTAGATGCCGAAATCGCTAAACTTCCGGTCGTTTATTCGACCGAAGAGCTCAAAGTCGAAACCAACGAAAACGATAAATTTCCTTTGGTCGAAAAAGTCAAAGAACTTTTGAAAAATCCTCCCAAAGATTTTCCGGCGATCAAAGAGATCGTCGACGTCGACGGCGTCCGGGTCATTTTCAACGACGGTTGGGGCTTGGTGCGTGCGAGCAACACCACTCCCGTATTGGTGACGCGTTTTGAATCGACCGTGCAAGCGCATGCCAAAGAGTATGAGCAAAAGCTCAATGCCTTGATTGCGCAGGCAAAAGAAATGTTGGCATCGCATTAAGAGTGTCGATGCGCACGATCGTTTTGACCTGCTTTTTTGCGTTGTGTTTTTGCTTTGCCGCTAAGCCGGATCTGATGCTTTTGGAAGAGTGGAAAGACCAAAACGTCTCAGGCTGGTTGATGAGCGAGAAAATGGACGGCGTACGCGCTTATTGGGACGGGCAGAAGTTGATTTCGCGCGGCGGCATTGTTTTTGCGGCTCCCGCGTGGTTTACCGAAGGCTTTCCTCCTTTTGCGGTGGACGGAGAATTGTGGAGCACGCGCGGCGAATTTTCAAAAATCGTCTCGATCGTGAAAAAACAAGAACCGCACGAGGGATGGAAGGAGATCGCTTTTTATGCGTTTGACGTTCCCTTTGAGAGCGGCGGTTTGATTCAACGTTTGGTGAAGCTTGAGTATTATCTCAAACTCAACCAAGCCGATTATCTTCGTATCGCCAAGCAGATTACATGTAAAGACAACGACGATCTCCAACGTTTTCTTACCGAGATCGAAAACGGCGGCGGAGAGGGTGTCGTCGTACGCAATCCCGACACCAAATACGTCGTCAAACGCGATCCGAACGCCTTGAAAGTCAAAAGTTTTTACGATGCCGAATGCGTCGTCGTCGAACACCGTAAAGGCGAAGGAAAATATAAAAAAGTCTTAGGCTCTCTGACATGTCAAAACGACGAGGGCGTTCGTTTCGATATCGGTTCGGGATTTAGCGATGAAGAGCGCAAAAATCCTCCGCCGATCGGAACAAAAATTACGTACAAGTATAAAGAGACGACGTCCAATAAAAAGCCGCGTTTTCCGGTGTACGTGAGAATCAAAGAAGAGATTTAAAAGGTAGTGATCATGGATAAAATTGCAATTATCGGTTTAGGTTACGTCGGGCTTCCCTTGGCCGCAGAATTTGCCAAAAAATACCCCGTCGTCGGCTTTGATATTTTTCAAGCGCGTATCGACGAACTCTCCAAAGGATACGATCGCACGTTGGAACTCACCGGCGACGAACTCAAAGAAGCATTGGACTGCGGCATACGCTTTAGCACGAATCTTGAGGATATGCGCTCGTGTACGATGTTTATCGTGACGGTTCCTACGCCGATCGATGCGAGCAATCGTCCGGATTTAACGCCTCTGATTAAAGCCAGCCAAAGCGTGGGAAAGGTTTTGAAAAAAGGCGATATCGTCATTTACGAAAGCACGGTGTATCCGGGCGTAACCGAAGAGGTGTGCGTCCCCGTTCTTGAAGAGGTTTCGGGCTTAACGTTCAATCGCGACTTTTTCGCGGGGTATTCGCCCGAGCGTATCAATCCGGGAGATAAAACGCATACGGTCAAGCATATTTTGAAAGTGACTTCGGGTTCTACGCCCGAAGTGGCGGAAAAGGTCGATGCGCTTTACCGTAGTATCATCGTTGCCGGAACGCATAAAGCCTCTTCCATCAAAGTCGCCGAAGCGAGCAAAGTCATCGAGAACACTCAACGAGACGTAAATATCGGACTAATTAACGAACTAGCGCTCATCTTTAATACGATGGGAATCGATACGGGCGAAGTCTTAGAAGCCGCCGCGACGAAATGGAATTTCATTAAGCTCAAACCCGGACTTGTCGGCGGACACTGCATCGGCGTCGATCCGTACTATCTGACCTACAAAGCCGAAGAGTTAGGCTATAAACCCAATCTCATTCTCGGTGCGCGCCAAATTAATAACAGCATGGGGAAATACATCGCCGATAAAACGATTAAGTTGATGATCGAACACGACACGAAAATCAAAGACGCCAACGTGCTTATTTTGGGCTTGACGTTTAAAGAAAATTGTCCGGATATTCGCAACACCAAAGTCGTCGACATTATCGAAGAGTTAAAAACGTTCAAATGCAACGTCGATATTTACGATCCGTGGGTCGATCACGCCGAAGCAAAATTGCATTACGGCTACGATTTGATCGCCGATCCCTTTACCAACGCTAAAACATACGACGCCGTCGTCGTTGCAGTAGGCCATCAAGCCTTCGTCGCTTTACCCGAGTCAGAGTTCCGACGCCTCAGTAACGTTTTAATCGACGTGAAGGGTATCTTGAAAAACCCCACGTGGAGATTGTAGTGAAAATAACCGTCGTCGGAACAGGCTATGTCGGGCTTTCAAACGGTATATTATTGGCACAGCATCATGACGTCGTCGCTTTGGATATCGTGCCTGAAAAAATTGAGATGATTAATGCCAAAATTTCTCCGATTGAGGATAAAGAGATTGAAGCGTATTTGAGAGAAA